>JABUBK010000150.1_pt1 | contig 14550 bp, 17 predicted proteins | sample 7332671 | NCBI WGS metagenome assembly JABUBK01 (sample SAMN07256342, study PRJNA390944) | subsurface metagenome | isolation source: Methane hydrate marine sediment | place: Pacific Ocean: Eastern North Pacific, ODP site 1244 | collected 2002
TCAAACATTTATCTATTTAAATAGATTTACCCCAAAATATGTCCGATATTAATTATAGAACTAATTTATTTGTAAAAATGATTAAAAATGGAAGTTAAAAATAAAAATAGAAAACCCGATTCCTGGTATGAGGAATTTTGTAAATTTCTCTATAATAAAATTATAGAAAACTGTCCTTACATAAATTTATCTATATATTCTATTAAAAAAATGATTAGAGAGGATATAAAAGTAGATTTTTTTCAGATAATATGGGATAGAGTTAAGGGTAAACATGTCATCAATAAAGGAGAGTTTCCATACGGTGTAGACTTAAGCGATATTCCAGAAGATATAATATTACAATATAGAAAAGCGGAAGAGACCAACCAATTAAGATGGTTTATCGGTTATCAAAACTCACTTGAAGGTAATATAGAAAATCTTAAACAATGTAAAAAAATAATTGAGAAAATAAAATCTGAGGGAGTTAAGAAATCAATAGATACTGTTTTAAAAAACTGCATTGGTTTTTTGTCCCAATATTTAGTTACAAATCAAATACATTATATCAAATGGGTTTGTGAGGATTTAATTAAATATGAAAGACAATACAAAGAAGAAATTATTGATAATTTCGAGGAAAAAATTGGATCCATAGAAAAAATTGAATATTTTAAAGAAAATTTTAGTTTTGAATATTCAGAAAGAGAAGTTCTTGATTTAATCCTTAAAGAAGTTAATTGGAGAGATATTGAACGAGATATTGAAATTTATATGGAGAGACAAAAAGGGAGACTTCTCGAAGATATTGCAGGAGATTATAAAACACTTAAACTTAAGGCAATAGGAAATATCTGCACTAAAGTCAAAAAGGCAATAAATCATTATAAAGGAAAACTGTTTGAGAGACGTTATTTTCAACACTTGAAGAGTTTAAATAAATTTGATAAGGTTGTCTGGGATGGATCTTCAGGAAAACCCGATATATTTGCATTCAAGGATAACGAAATTCATATTTTTTCTTTAAAAAATCTAAAAATTGATAGGAAAAGATTTGTGATTAAAAAACAAGATTTAGAACCCGAATTCAAAAGAGCATATAACGGCCTATTAGAAAATGATGATATATTCTTAAAATTGGTTGTGTTTGATAATATGACCAATAAAGTAATTGAAAGAGATTTAGATTTCAGGAATCCTGAAGATGTAATTATTAATTCTTAATTTTTTATTTCAGGATAAAATTATTTTTATTAAAATAAGAAGTTGCATCCTCAAAAATTGTTGCGATTTTAATTCGTGTGATAAAATATCACTCGATAAAATTATATTTTATTTTACTGCCTAATTGATTTGGTAATTGCTATTTTATAAGCGTTTAATTTTTAAACGCTTAATTATCGGTTCTGTTGTGATTTAATTCGTGCTCAGTCTTGGATCACGAAACAAATTATTAAAAAATAGATAAAAGTAATTTTAATGTAAGAGACATCCATGTCCCTCAATATAATATAGATAGAATATATTTTCAGAGACTTGAATTAATTCAAGATTCTAATTTTTTATTCCAGGACATGATGAAAAAATGCTAATTCTTTCTATTTCAGATATATTGGAAATATAACTGTTTTACAAAATGTAAAATGGAATAAAAGAGATATGTGGGATTTAAATTAATATGTTTCATTTTTAATAGATTTACTTTCATATTTATTATATTTTAGAATGATGAAAATTAAAGTTGAAACATTTGAAACATTTTTATGTTTCAACTTTTCCTCGATAAGAATGGCTTTTGTTTGCCTTTATATATATATATATATATTTTGAAACATATTATTATTATATATATACACCCTCATAAAGATCGATATATAACAAAAATAATAAAATAAGATCTATCTATATATATTCCTATAAGCACACTCTCACCCTCGATCTTCAATGTTTCAAAAAAAAAATCTTATAAAAATATGCATTGAATTTATTATAGTTTATGCATTTGAGTTGGAATATGGGAGGTACATTACAGGTAATTTAGGGAATAATGTTCTTAAATTTAGTAAAATATTTTTTTTGTTTATATATTAATTTTCCAATAAATTAAAAAAAAAAAAAAAAAAACGAATTTGCCACAAAATATGTTTAAAACTAGATAAAAAAATTTCAAATGTTTCAACTTTGAGAAAATATATTTTAAATAATCGCTTTAGAAAACCAAGTGGGGAATTTAACCTTTCTATAAATATCTTTGAAACTTCCATCTATAATATAAAATTTGGCAAAATCTGTTTCACTTCTAATAGCTCTTCCATATGCTTGGATTATATCTTTCATAGTTTCCTGGTAATACCAATTCCAATCTTTTTTTATATTTAATAAATATGAAACTCTGGCATCTCCTATGCTGGGATATGGTATTTTTAATAATATCTGATAACGACATAAATCATCTTTTAAGTCGACTCCGTTTGTAATAGCAGGTGATATTAAAATTTTTTTACCTGAATTAATCCAATCAGTAATAATATTATCATTTATTTCGTGTTTATTATGCAAAAAAATATCGTAATTATTAAGATCATGAGCAAGTCGTTCAGCTCTTTTATAACTTTGTGTGTGAATTACACCTTTATCGTTTATATGATGAGATATTATTATTTTAATATTTTTAATATTAGTATCCCAATTTTCTTCTTCTTTTTTATTGGTCATTTTTCCTCCCATTAGTTTTGTAATAATTAATCTGTTTTTAATGGGAAAAGTCATTGGAATCGAATGAAAAGAGAATGATTTGTCTTTTAATCCTAATCGTTTTAACCATTTTTCTGGTTGATTTCGAAATGGAATAGTGGCACTGCTTAAAATAATTAGATTTGTTTGTGACCAGATCATTTTTTTCAAAAAATTGTCAATTTTAATCGGTTTAAATTCTCTTGTTGTATAATTTCTTTTGGGAATTATATTAATAACCCATTTTCTCTTTTCTTTTAATTCTTCAAAAAGGTAGTCTATTTTTCTAATTAAATTTAAAAGTTTTCTTTTTTCTTTTATATAATTACATTGATTTAATGTAATATTGCATATTTCTTGAATCTTAATAAGAAAAGGAAAATGATTTTCTATTTTATTATTATCAGGAACATCTTTTTTAATTACATCCCAAATAGATTCTCCATTTTTAATTATAAAATTAGAATTATTGTCTAAATAAAATGGTATATTTTGTTTTTTTGGTTCTCTAAAAAATGAAGGAAATGAATAAGGAGAAATAGAAAATCCACAGAATAAAGAAGCTACCTGATCTTCTAGATTATGACATTCATCAATAATGAGTAAATTACGTTTAGAAAATCTGGATCCTCCTTTAATAATATAATTATTAATTATTAACATAGCAAATGTTAGGATGGATATATCTGCATTTATTGTCGCTATTTTTTGTTTCCAATAAGTGCATTCATAATTTGCACAATTTTCATTTTTATTAATAGCAATTGGACATAAATCTGATTTTTTATTTGTTTCTCTACATATATAATTATTTCTTCCTAGAAGGGGCATAATATCTGAAATACCACCATCTATTGCCAATTCTTTTGGACCAAAATCTTTTGCTAATTGTTTAACAAGTTTTGTTTGTGGTGTTGTATAAAATGTCGGTTTAAAATATTTTCCTAATGTAATATTTACTGGTGATTTACCGAAACCTGTAGGTCCATCAAGAATTATAACTTTAATTCCGTTTTCAAAATCGTTTTTTATTTTATTAATTATTTCTTTTTGATGTACCCGAAAAGATTGAAACGGAAAATATTCTTCTATTGTCATTCTATCGAAACCACTCTTCGTTGATTAAAATAACTCTCATCTGTTTTTTATTTTTAAAAGGTTTGCAATTTGAATATATAATATTTTCTTTATTTGTGATTGCGTCCTGTAATTCGTATGATAATGCTTCTAAATTGTGTTTTTCTTTTGTATATTCGTTGAAATCACGTAAATTATCTTGTGTGAATGCACGATGTATATTGTCTTTACTTTTTTCTAATTTGCAAGTAATATATTTTGGGTTGTTCCCACGTCTGAATACACCATTATCATCTTCATAACTTTCCTCATATTTAATGGCTTGAATACAAAATGTATAAAATTGTTCCATCAAATCGGAAGTAATAATTTGCGTGGTTTTTAGTAAATGATCTAAAATATCCATTTTCAAAAATACTCCAGGATTATATTTAAAATCAATTTTTTCTAAATAAATATCGAAGCTTTTTTCAAAAATATTCAAACCGAAAATAATAATTTTAAATGCATCTAATGTTCGTGAATAATTTTTTTTTATTTTATCAAAAAATGTATTATCAGTAAGATTTTGATAGTATTTTTCTATATCTCTTTCTATTTTATCTAATAAGTTAAAAACAACTTTGTTTTCCCATTCTTTTGTAAATTCAAAAATAAAGGAGAACAAATTTTCTTTTTTCAGTTCTCTAGCTAAGTTTATCCATATTTGATCTTTTATTATTATTTTTAAAAATTTAATAACAATCATTTTTGAATTAGAAGCAGGGTCTCTAAGTTTTTTAATGATATAATTTGAATCTAAACATATAGCAGATGTTTTAAGTTTTCTGAATTCAAGTTCTAAAGCACTTTTTTTTCGTTCAAAATAATCGGAGTATGTGGCATGTTGTTTTAAAATTGGTAAGGCTTCCGGGTTTTTTATTTGATGTATTTCTCCGATTACATGAGGAAATGTGGATTGTGTTAAATGATCCTCGAATCGTGAAGTTGAAGTTAGTGTTACAGGGGATAAAATATTATCATAAACATTAAAAAATTTAATAATGAAAATATCTTCTAATGGAGTTTTACCAGTTGCACGTTTTCCTATCAAATATAAAATATGAAAAATGTTGATATGTTTTATAATCGGTAATCGAAAAACCGATGCTATTGACCAACCAATTATGATGGCTAATTTTATCGGATCCGTTTGGGTTATTTCGATTAGATTTTTAAGTTTTTGGCAAATATTTATTTTTTCCTGTTCCTGGTATTCTTTTATAATGTTTTTAGTTTTTTCATATGTTATTTTTTGAAAATCTGTGTAAGTTATTAACGAGAAACCTTTTTCCTTTTCAAGTTGAGGTAGTTTCCAACCGTTGTTAAACCCAACAACATATTCGGGTTTGGTAATTTTTAATTGTTTATCCATATAATTAAAAACACGTTTTATAATATCTTGGCCGTGTGATCTATTATATAAGTGAGAGTTAAATTTTTTTAAGATATGATTTACTGAAAGAGTATCATATTTTTTATTTTTAAAATAAAATGTATATAGGTCAATGTTTAAATTGTCCGTTGTTTTCGATAAAATTTCTAATTTGCCATCAAGAATTAAAAATTCTTTGGTTTTAGCATTTCCTTTATAGGTTGTGTATATTTTAAGTTCAAGAACCCCATTTTCCTTTAATAAAATATCTGAATCATTAAATGGAATGATTTGTTTGATTTCCTCTTTTTGTAGTTTTTCTTTGATTTTTATGCGTTCTTTTCTACTTATCCATTCTTTAAATGCTTTTGTTTCCATTTCTTTTCCATATCGTTTATATGTGGATGAAGTTTCGGTTTCATTTTCAAATAAATCATGTAAATTCTCTCGAATATCTTTATCTAATTTCTTTGATTTTTGAACAAAAACATTTGCTTTTTTTATTGTTAATTTTTTATATGAGTTAGTTGATTCTTGCCATTTTCCAATTTTACATTTATCCATTATAGTGTAAATTTCTGTTTCATTAAAGTTATTTCTGAATAATTTATTAACTAAAGTTATTTCTGCTTCGGATCTACTTGTAAATTCTTTATTTCGTTTACCTGTATACAGTTTTTTTAGTTTATCGTTAATTTTCAATAATAGTTCAAATTTATTTTGCTTTTTTTGTTCATCTTTTTTCGTGTCATTAATTGGTAATTTGGTAAATATTTCATTATTTTTATTTTCATCAATGGTTTTATTAATGTAAAGAATTTTAGCAATTCTCCATTGTTCTTTAGACATCATTTTATAGAGATTATCGTCGTTATCTTTATACCGTTTGATATTATATGTGCCGGGTATTTTTACTCTTCTCATAATATCTTTTGATAAAAAGTCAATTATTACATTTTTAGTGTTAAATTCCCTCAATTGGTTTTCTAAAAATATTAATTGTTTATAAATAGCAGATTCTTCAAATTCCTTTTTTGTGATATATTTTGGAATATCTAAATATATTTTTATATAAATATGGTATCCGTTGCCAGAATCTATAGTCATATTAATATTGAATCCGAGTTCTATTAGTTTCTTTTCACATTGTTTCATCACAATATAAGCTTCTTTTTTTAAATTTTCAGGGGATATTCCGTTTTCTTTTTTATCTTTAATAATATCAATATCAAATAGAATAACATTTAATTTGGATAATATATCGGTTATTTTAGTTTGTTCATTTGGACGTTCATTTATTCCTAAGCATATTTGCCCAGAAAATTGATATTTTTTACATAATCTTAATAACATATCAAGATCATTGTGGGGTATAAAATATTGTTTGGTTGGTATGGTAGGAGAATCAGTAGTTTCTTTATTTATTGAAGCTTTAAAAACTTGAAAAACTGTTTTAGTTTTATGATTAAGAAAATTATAAAATGTTTTAATATCGTTTACGTTTTGTTTTAATTCATTATTGGGAGATTTATTATTTTGTTTCATTATATCACTTTTTATATTATTATTTTAAATTAAAAATAAAAAAAAATTAGTTAATTTTTATATCATTTTCAGTTGCAATTTCAAAATAATATTTTGTATCAAATTCTGTGCCTGAACGTGTCATTGTAATTAATGTATTATTATGATATTTATTGGCTTTTAAGAAAATTGCTAAATTTTTTGTGGCACCTTTTGGAAGTTCTAGGATATAATTTTCGTTTAATTCCATATCCATAATTTTTTCATATTTTTCGGGTTTTTGTTTTTTTAAATTTTTTTCTTTATTTTTTGACATTACTTCAAAATTGAATAAAATAATATGCCATTGAAATTTTGTTCCTGCATCTTCTCCTTCGTATTGTTTTTTAACTTCATCGGGTTTTTTAGATAAATCAATCGTAAAAATATATTTGAATGCATTATGAATTATTAAAAAATTACCTCCGACATCCATTGTTGTATAATCACTAAGCCAGTCGTTTTCATTCTCGTTTTCATTATCGTTTTCATTCTCGTTTTCATTTTCCATATTTTTATCACCTCATTTTTTTAATTTTTAATAAATTTATTTTCTTTTAGATTTTCGTCTCCTTTTATTCATATTCCAATATTTAGGGATTTTGATTTCATTTTCAATATTATCTTGATTAGATTCTTTACTTTTTTCTGTAAAAATAATATATCCTTCTTTAGGTTTATACAAAAGATCTTCTTGAATTGCTCGATCAATGGTTTCTTCAATAAATCTTTTATCCAGATCCTCTTCACATTCAAGTATTTCTATAATAATTTCCATTTTAATTGCTTTTCCATCTTCTTCATTAATCATCATCTTTATTCTATCAAGTATTTTAGTAATTTTATTTATTTTTGGACTAGGAATCAGACCAAATGCTATTTGTAATGTTCTCAAAAGATTTGAATGCTTTGAATATTTTTGGCTCCATCTCGGTTTCAAATAATCTCTCTTATAAAACATACAGAAATGCTTTCTTATTCTCAAATTCCTACGGTTTTTTTTCTTAAAAAAAGTATTAACTCTTTTATTCTGTTTTTCACAAAAAATAATTCCATTACCAGAATCAAGGGATTCCCTATATATACAATTATCACAAATACAATGTAATTCTCTTATTTGTAATCTATGCAAAGGAATAATTGAATCATTTTCATAGTGTTTTAAATAATATTTTAAACTCATTTTATATCAACTCTTTTTTATTTTTATATAATCCCTGCAAGTCGACCTGATTCACAGTCTGGATTACATATAATCCTCCAAATTCTTCTTAGACCTCTTTTCTCCAACTTTTTTCTTAGTCTTTTTAAAATCTTCATAATTCTTTAAACTTTTTCCTTCCAATTCACGATTAATAAAATTTATATCAAGTTTCTTTTGTTCAGCTCCTATTCTTACAATTGTGTTCATATATGCTGACTTATCAACAAGATCTTCCACATCTTTAAAGTCAATATCTTTAAAAAGTTTATAAAACAGGATCTTCATTGTGGGGTAATTAAATTTTCTCATCTTTCAATTTTTCACAAAATGAGGAAAAACACAAAAACCTTAAATATTAGGTTATCCATATTTTATTTGGTTTGCATTCTTCCCGTTTGCGAATCTCTTTTTTTCTCTTTTTCTATTTTTCTAAATTTGAATACATAATCGCAAGTTTTTTATTAATCTTCTCTAATTTATCAATATTATCGTTGATTTGATCATCTAATTCCAAATATTCCTCCACTAACTTTTCCATTTTCTTGTCTTCAATCTTTTTAAGGTTAAGGGGGGAAATAATTACATTCTCATTATTATTTTTCATTTTTTAAACCTCAATTATTTTGATACCGTTGCTTAAATTGTCTTTATATTTGTAAAAATAACTTACAAATTCTCTAAAGAGTTGAGATTTCTTTTTCTTTAATATTTGAGCAAGTTCCTTAAAATTCTTTCTTGTTTCAGAATCAATACTCAGAGTTATTGTTTTTGACATAATTATTATAATACCAACTTTTTTAAGTATAAATTAACTATTTTCTTACTAATAATGAATTATTTTTTTATTTAAATTTTTCTAAAAGTTTTAAGAATTTTCTTAAATAGAATTTTTAAGAATTTTCTTAAATAGAAAAAAAATAAACAAAATTGATATAAAATGGGAAGAAAGAGCAAATATAGGAAGGATATAAGCGATATAATTTCACAATATCCTAATGGAGTAAAAGCAGATAAAATAATTGATAAAATGTTATGTAGTCGTCCTACGGTTTATTACAATTTATCTAAATTAATAGAAGAAAAAATTATAGAAGAAAGGAATAATAAATATTATTCAATAATCCAAGAAAATAAACAATATATAGAGTTACCATATTCTATTAAGAATTTTGAAGATTCTGATCCTCTAATTACAATGGAAGTTTATAAGATTCTTTTTGAGAAAGAAAAGAGTAGTATATATAATGAAGAAGAACAATGGAGAATTGCTAAAAAATATTCACAAAAACTGCATAATTTAGTATCTTTAGATATTTTGCTAACTGATTCAATAAAAATTCATTATCAGGGAAAAAAACCTTACTATATTTCAAATAAACTTCATTCTATAATTATAAAACAAATAAAACAAATTATAAGAAATTTTATTTTATCTCCTGAAGTCTTTTTAAACATAAATTCTATTTCCGATTTAGATTTTACATTTACATTTTCTTTTGGTAAAAATCTGGATCAAGAAATATCTAAATATAAAGATTTTAATTTTTCTGATTTTAAAGAGATAATTTCTAATATTCTATTCGGAACCGACAGAGATAATCTTTATTTTCTTAAAAACATAGCCAAACTACAAAATATTGAGAGGAATGAAAAAAACTTTTACGTAAAAGAAGAATTATCAAAAATTGAAGATAAAATTGATTCTTATGATACTTTTGATGATGATTATAAAGGAAGAAAAAAAGATATTCTTAAAACTCAATATAAAATTTTATTAGAAAATTACCCACTTTTAGAAATGGATAATCTTGAAAAAGTTAAAAAAGATTTGCAGATAGCAACTCAAAAATACTTAAAAGGCATTGACCAAATAAATAAAATTCTAAAATCCGGGAAAAAAATAGAAGTAATAGAAAAGAATGTACATAAACGATTATTTGGAAATATTTTAGATATTGAAAATTATTTTAGAAAAAAAAAAGAGAAAAAATAATTAGAAAATTAAGTTTTTGTATGGATTATATTTATCGAATTTCTCTAAGATTTCATTCCATTTATACAGTTTTAGAATATAATCATCAAAATTTACATTACTACTTTTCTGATTAAGTAGAATTGCTCGTTCTTCATTATTAGCCCCCAAATCTTTTCTTAGTCTATTTGTTGTTTTCCTAAAAATATGAGGTGTATATTGTTCATTTAAACCTAAAACTCTCATTGTAGTTTTTAAGATTTTATTGATTGTATCAGGGCAGAATCTTTTTTTCCAAGTACTTACAAAAAATGCTTTAGTTTCTACATTCATTTTTTTTCTGGTATCTAAATGGATTTTTAAATCATTTGCTAATTCTTTTGAAATTGGATAAGGATTATCTCCAATTACTTCAGAATTTTTCCCTGTTGTTCTTAATAATCTTTTATCAAGATCATCTTCTAAATATTCAATATGATTATTTATTCTCGTTTTAATATCAATACTTATAAGCTCTCCTCTTCTCATACCAGTTTCTGCTAAAATTCTAAACATATAAGATTTTCGAATATCTTTTCTCTGAAAATGTCTAATGATTTGTTCATATTCTTCAATTGACATAATGTCTTCTTTATTTCTCTCAGATTGTTTATGAATCTTTTTTTCCCATATAGGTTTTTTATTCAAATATCTAAAAAACATTGTAATTTCAATTGGTTTAATATTTTTAGAAAAATATCTAATATTATCTTCTAAAAATGATTCAATAAATCTTTTTACTGTACCAAATATACTCTTTTTAGTTGTAAGTGTATAATTTTCTGCATCATTAAGATATTGATTAAAATTCTTTACATCTTTTATTTCTATATCAAATAATGATTTATTATCACATTTCTCTTTAAGATAACCAAGAATTATATTTACACCAGTTTGTATGTTCTTTTTTGTAGATCTTGGATTAATTAGAGAAGCAATATATTCTTTTGCAATTTTCTGATTATTTATCATCTATTATATCCCATCCTTTACCTATTTGTTTGAATATTTTATTTTGATTTTTTATTAGAATTGATACAACTTCTTTTTGAGTTAATTTAGTCTTTAGAATTATATCCCTTGTAAGCATAGGAGTTTGATTGACTTTATATGTTAATCTTGTTCTATGTTTTTCAATTGCTTCAATAATTAAATTTAATACAACTTCTTCAGTCTTCTCAGGTATGTTATTTGTTTTTGTTTTTATCTCTAATTGCATTTTATACATCTTAGAAAGAAGTTCATTCTGTTTTTCTAATATTTGGGTTTTATTCTTTTCTGTTTTAAGAATTTCTAAGATTTTATTCATTTTTGTATTATCCATTGATTGTCCTGGAGCTCCATTTAAATCTTTCATTTCTTTAAAAATTGCTGAGCGAATAAAAGCAGACATTGTAAGATGTAGCTCATCTTTCGAATAATCTTGTATTTGTTTTTTCTCTTCCTTTGATACTTCAAATTGAATAAAGATTCTTTTCTTTTCTTCCATATTTTTCATATCCATAATTTTTTAAGTCATTTTAAATTGCTTTAAGATAAATAAGAAGTGAATTTATTTATATGTTATGACATTGTTCTGAAAATCGTTGTTAATAGTTAAATAATAATTCCTATTTTCATAACATTGTATTGAATTTAAAAATGTAAAATAAAATTTAATTAAAAATATAGCATAAGCTAATAAAATTTTTTTATTATAAGTCAAAAATATTGAAGATAAAACTCATTTGGTAAAATTGGATCCATAATATAAATTCCAAAAAACCTGAATTAGACTTAATATTTTCTTATCTGGGATTCATATTTTAATTGGATGAATATATGCTTAATTTTTATCTGAAGATGAAATTTAAACTTAATTTAAAAAATATTATGAAAAAATATTGAGTACTCAGTATTTTGAAAATGAACATCATTTAAAGTTATAAACTGAATTGAATAATATATTTCAATATATTTTAAGAATAATCTTATTTTATTGAGTATGTGTTTTAGAGTTTACTACTTTTTGAGGTCGCTTTTGAATATTGACAAAAATGGGATATTTAACAATTTTTACCTGAAGATAAAAATTGAATCATGATCTCAAATTATTTTGAAAAAATATTAGTATATTTACTAAGAACTCAATATAGTGTAGAATCTTAGTGTATCTACTAATATTCAAAAAAGAATACCATATAAGTCTCGAATTTCAAACGATTTTATATCAAGTAATATAAAAGTTCATAAAAAAATTTAAAAAAGAAATGATCTTTAATATTAAAAACTTTAACTCTTATAATAATACGAAAAGTATTTCCAAATTGAAATTTTAAAAAAAAGATGAAAATTATTGATTTTCGATTTTTGCTTTTTTTAGAACCTGTTCTAATTCATTAACAACGAGTTTAAAATCTTGTCTTTTAAGATGCTTTAATTTTCCTATTACATTTTCACTAGTACTTTTTTCTAACTTTTTAACTTCTTTAAATTCTTCTTGCTCTTTTATAATAATATTTAAATCTTGTTCTAAAGCTTCACTAGATCCTCTATGAGATACATCTGTTTTTATCCAATATACATATCTCTGATTTTGACTAGCTAAAGATTTCTCTATAAAATATAAATCGTTTTCTGAAATATTGTTTTCTCTACAAATTTTAATGATTCTCATAATTTCTTTTATTCTCTCTGATTTCGGCTTTCGTGTTGGTTTTGGAATTACTGTCCTTTCAATGACTTCAGATATAATAATCGGTTTCTGCAAAAATTCATCAGGTACTTCTTTTTTCTGAAATTTACTAAAATCTATAGGCATTATTCAATCAACTCCATTATTCTTTTGTCTTCTATTTCTGTGGTTGTTTCAAGTTTTATACCTTTTTCTATAAATTCTGGAATCATTTTCTTTAGAATTTCAGTATCAATATTTTCATTTTTACCTGCAATATAATTATCCCGGCAATTTCTCATATATTTATAGAATTCTAGATTTCCCTTCAAATCTTCAGGAATTAACATATTATACCAGATTTGCTTATCGAATTTTTTAGGCCTTCCTATTTTTGACATTTAATTTTCACTCCAGGTTTTGTCAAATTCTTTAGTAAATTCATCATACCATTTTTCTGATTGTTGATCTGCAATATCAAGTAGTGCATCGTGAAAGAAATCAAACATAGCTTTCACCTTCTTTTCTAACTTTTCACAATCTTCACAAACCATTATTACATTAACTCCGTTCTAAAAACTCTCTTTATAAACTTCCCTGATTCTTCTATTGTATAACTAACAAACTCTTGATGATTTATGTTGTATTTGAACATAGTTATTTCCCATATTCCATATTTCCTATAATTACTAACTAATCTATAAGGCATTTTTTTATCAGCTCTTTTTATTTATTGTATAATTTATTATGCTTTAATAATAAATTGTATAATTAAGTATTTAAACTTTTTGGTTTATTGTATAATAAATTATAATTTCTAGAAAAAATCTTTATTAAAAAGCTTTTAATATAATAATTTACTTAAAAAAGAATAAAAGCTACCCAAAGATAAGTAGGCTTTATAAATATTATTAAACATATTTTTTTATGAATTATAATAGTGATGAAATGCAAATTTTAGATCTTCCTGAAAGAGACTTAAAAAAAAGAACTAGAATTTTCGCCTTAGAATATATAAAAAATAATTCTTATTATAATTCCAAAATAGTTATCACCAATTTCTTATTATTAGATTTGGAATTATCCCCAAAATCAAAAAAATATGCTGAATCAAAGGGAAAAATGAGATATGATTTAAGAAAAATAACACACAAACTATTGAATATAGGTATCATAATACCTTATAATACTCAATGTTATCGAATAAATAGGAAAAAGGTTTCAGAATACACGCCTTTTTTGGCTAATGTTTTTGATTTGGTTTGAAATGAGAAAAAGAAAAAAAAGAATGGATTTAGAATTTATTTTTTAAAATATCCTAGGTTTAAATCTTTGTCGAAATCGTGTAGATAATCAAGGATTGTTTGTTTATAATGTTCTAAATATCCTCCAAGTTCTTCATTATCTCCAGCTAATACCTCTAGTTCAGAAAAAATAAACCTGATAATTATTTCTTCTTTTGTTCTGCCTGACCATTTACCTAACTTTTTGATAAGATCTATGATATATTGAGGTAATTTGATTGTTATATCAATTTGTTTCTTAAGATCCGTATTTTCTAAGGATTTTTTATTTATTCCCATTATATTTTAACTCCATATTTATAAATATTTTTTATTATTCTATATATTTCCCAATATATTTTTGTATTAAAGCTATTTTTACTTAAGAGTGAAAGCATATCGAGAATGTAATAAAAAGATCCATTATTCAACATTTATATCATTCTCTTAAAAAATAGTCTAAAGATCTTCTTTTAGGAAATTTCTTCAAATTGTTTTCGAGAGTGTCCAGAAAAGCCTTAAATTCAAAATCAAATATCGTATTAAAAGATACCTCTCCATAAGTTATAATATCCCCTGAGACCGTATGAAAAATTTGATAAAATATTTTGTTTTTCTTATTCTTTTTTT
>JABUBK010000151.1_pt1 | contig 14535 bp, 23 predicted proteins | sample 7332671 | NCBI WGS metagenome assembly JABUBK01 (sample SAMN07256342, study PRJNA390944) | subsurface metagenome | isolation source: Methane hydrate marine sediment | place: Pacific Ocean: Eastern North Pacific, ODP site 1244 | collected 2002
TAAGAGCGTGGGGTGCGTCTACAGCCTCAGAGCCATTCTTTCGTGGGGCGGGGGACCCCGCGAAGGATGGCGGGAGATTGTTGCCTGAGAGTGGAGGCTGTAGTTTACATAACGCAAGCGTTATGTAAAAGCACCCAGTGAGCCTTCTATCGGGAAAGCCCAGGACCTATTTTCTGCAGAGGAGAATCTTCTTTGAGAAATAGGTACTGGGCTGGTATGTCATATAATGCGCATTATGAGATATAGACCGATGAGTATTGAAGGCGAACGTTAGCTCTTGCGAACGGAGTGAGCTGCCGCCGCGGGGTTTGGGGCAGAGCTCCAGGGGTGGGTGATATAGCCCAAGGGCACGTGGTTGGATCTTTATAAACTATGGATTTGAGGTGGGGGCAGTTGGTGGGCGTGAGCCTACCAGTTGCCCCTACCGTAGGCCACCGTTGGAATAATAAGACTGGTGGAAAGAGTGAGTGCCCTGGAGATGGAATGCTTCGGGTGGGGAAATGGGGCAGGCGACCCAGTCTGCGCGTCCCGACGCCGAGTCGGGACAGGGGAGCGAGCGACCAAGCGAGCGATGGAGTGAAGCTGAGCGACAGCGATGATGAACGGTGCCTGGGAGATAACTAAGCCCGCCCCAGCGGGCGGTTGCATTGAGGATGCATCTCTTTATAGACGGAAAAGGGTAGGTCATATTGTATTCACAGGGTGGAGAAAGTTGATTGTAGAGCAAATTAGAAGGGGTTTTTGTCGTCGGTGGGGACGAAAATTCTGAGTGAGGTTAAATGTGTGGGTTTATCGGGTCTTTTGCCGTCTTAGACTGTTTTCTATTGCCTTTACTGCAGCAATAAATTCTTCTTTATCTGCTAATACATATCCAAAAAATGGGCAGTGTTTCGGGTGTTTATCCCCGATACATTTCGACAATTTCTTCCATGTCATCCTTCCGGGGCTTTTGCAAAAAGGTTTACTGTTTGTGTAGGAAGGATTCTTTGTTATTTGCCACTTAATGCGTTTGGTCTTTTTCGCATCTTTGGGAAATTCCCTCAGAGCATCAACCGTACAAACTTTTATCTTTTTATCTTTACAAGCATCGTAGAGACAATATGCTTCTCCGACAAAATAGTTCCAAAAGCCCATGTTGATATTGAGATCCTTCAGTCAGGAATGCTCACCATCCAGACATCCCTGATGTTTACCAGGGCATCTTTGTAAGTGAGTCCTGCAAAACCTTCTTTTCCCCACTCCTTGCCCCAGGAGTTCTTTGCCCGGAAAAGTTCCTTTTCATCATCGTAGCCAACGAAGGTTATTGCATGACCACCTTCCTGGGGATAGTCAGATTTGAAGGGAATTGTTTCTTTCCCGATGGTTGAGAACCAACCTTTGTGGACGTTGACGCCGGCAACGACACAACCTCTGTAATGTATTGCATGTTTGATGTTATCTATCCCGAGACAACGTTCATATTTGGCAATTGGATATTCCCTGGCTTTGGTGGCTGCATCAGGTTTGGGTTTGCCCGGGTTATTTGCTTTGTATGGCCAGAGCTCCTCAGGGCAGATACCTTCTTTTACCCATGCTTTAACTGCGCCTCTGATGCTGGAGCCTTCGTAGTTTGTCCCTTCCCATTCGTCGTGGAGTTTTGCTTTCTCATATGCCCATCTTTCACTCAAGTTGGGTGGCGAACCAAGTTTTCTCCAGTAGAGGAGTTCAGCAACAGCCACCAGGGCATAACCGGTGCAACTACCTTCTGTGCCCTGGTTTCTAACAGGGGTGCATTCTTCTCTGTTGTCTATATGCCTGGGGAGGATCCTGGGTGGGGCAAGGAAGACTTTGTCTCTCCCATCATAAGGATCAAATCTATAACCTGTCCCGAGACTTTTGAAATAGGTTTTAGTTCTTTTTGGCATTGCAAGTTTCTCCTCAACAGGAAGATTACCCCCACAGTTATTTTCTCTGTTCTTTTAGCATAGCTAAAAGCTGGCGGGTTTTGTATAGGAGTACACCTGTATCTTCAAAATCTTTGTCGTTGGTCCATATTGGGCACTTGAGTGTTAGAGCAAGCGCAAGAATGGGCATATCTTTTGGGTCTCTGTCTGAGATTAGCCTTGTTGCCTCCCTGATTTTATTTTTGTATTCTGTTTCTTCTAAAACCTTGAGTGGCAGCAGACGGAGAATGAGGGAAAGGTTTCCAACAGAGAGGTTTTTCTCCCTGGCAAGCACTGGTATGTAATTACACACTTCCATGAAGTTTTGATGGGTGGTATAGAACAGTATGTTTTCTGTTCCCAGGAAGATGTTCTTAGCCCTGCCTCCAATTACACTGGAGAGTATAGGGTTAGAATCAACAGCCAGCTTTTCTATGTTTTTCAAAGTCTTCAAGGATCTCTTTCTCCGTAATGCCTTGTACATGAAGCTTCTCTCTGATGGAATCCGTAAGTACTCTGAAGAGTTCTTTTTTTAACTCCAGCGGCATAGAATCAAATGGGCTGGGGAAATATATCCCTGCTATCTGTCCTCGTTTGGTTACGAAGAAAGGTTCCTCGCTTCTTAAAACCTTTGTCGCATGGTCCCTGAACCCTTTAACTGTGTAGCTTTTCATATGACCACCTCCATGACCACATTATACGTCAACCGGTTAATTTTTGTCAAATGATTTTTTGCAGGGGCGTTGGGTGGGCCAGTATTTGAGGGTGCAGCAACCGTTGTGGTTCACTTCGACATAGGTAGGTTTTGATGATGTCCAGGATCCTGAGTTGAGGTACCTTCCGTTGAAAGCGGTACCAGGTTGGTGAGTGTGGCCAAGGATACAATAGTCATATTTTTTAAGGAGTTTCTTTGCACCTCTTAGATATTCTGAGAAGTCTCCTCCGTGAGACAGGTATTGTCTCCTGTTGGTTCCTGGGGTATGGATGGGGGAGAATGCTGATTTTAGTTTTTGATGGAGGGATTCAAGAAAACTCATTGCTGTTTCATCTAAGTCGGGATGGATATCTTCCATGATGCCGGCACTCATTGCGGCAAGGTTGCCAATGTAGATTAATCTTTTAGGATCATTAAACCGGTCAAACTGATGGCCATGCTGGATGAAGATTCCTGCCCTCGAGCGAAGCGAAGGGTTTGTTCCAGGGATTTGATATGAATCATAGAGAAATTTAAGTTTTCTGAAATGGTGGAGATAGTAGTCGTGGTTACCGATGATTATTTTTGCCTGGAGTGAAATTAGTTCATTGAGAATATCGGAATAGGTCCTGGTGATATTCACCGGATTAGTTTGCCATAGTTCAAGAAAATCCCCTGCTATGATTAACTCTGCTTTTTGTTTTTTGACCATGCGGAGAAAAATTTTGAACTTGGTCCGGTTCTTTTTAAAATCGTCTCTCCTGGTGCCATCAGCTAAATGCAGGTCAGAGACAATGTAATGGGTGATCATGATTTTCTAGCCCTTGTCTTCGAGTGAGATTTTGTTATTGCAAGCTGAAAGGGTGGGTCATATTGGCCTAACAGCGTCGAGAAAGTTGATTGTAGGGCCTCTGAGAGGGTATTTGTGCCGTCGGTGGATGTGAAAATTGTGAAAAGGGAGAAATTCATGGTTTTAATATGGAGAGAAGCTTTTTACTTGGGTTAAAATCTATATCTTCTTTTGCAGGACGAGTTTCGATCTCTCCTGTTTTGAAATTGCGATATTTTCTTGGCGGTCTTGTGACTTTTTTGAATCTGCCAAATCCACGGAAGTAAACTCGTCTGCCGCGGGCTAGGTCTTTGGAGATACTGTTGAAGAGAAATTTAAGGATCCGTTCGCTTTCTTCATAGTTACGAATGAATTCCCATGAGAGCTCTTTAGCATATTTACGGTAGTTATATCCTGAGTTTGTGCTCATTACTTGTTCTGGAGAAGCTCATCTCCATAAGCATTAACCTGTTTGGTGAGTTCAGCGAGGTTGATGATGCTTAAGAGTTTAATCTTTTCCATTAGTTCTGAAATAGTCATTGGAGCTTTTCGAAAAACCTCTTCTGTAGCTTTATCAACATCACGTTTGAGGACAGTCTTCCGGTTATCCCCCTTCGCGAGCTCTGATGCTTTCAGAATTACGTCAGTGCTTATTTCATTGAGAGAAGCTATGTAGGAGTTAACAGCATCAGTGGCAATCTGAAGATCTGTTCTCTCTTTAAAAAATTCCCTCACAGTCCTGGTTTTGGTAATGTCTACACTAAAAGCAAAAATCAAAGAAGAGAAGATGAGAAGAATCAGTAGAGGTAATGTTATCTTTTTCATATTGTTTCCTTTCGGTTGGTTACTGTTTTTTTAATTTGTGCTTCTTAGTCCAGTTAGTATTTCTACCACCCTGCGCAGAGATTCAGCAAGCCCCTTAACAGTATTAGCTCTGCGGATAATCTCCGGGTCCCCAACATAGGGGGTGGCGATTTCTACGATCTTTTGTCTGAGACGCTCAAATGGAATACTGTCTGATTCGAATCCATAAAGTTCTCCGTTTATTCCACCTGAGATGGCCAGCCACTTTTCATTCTGCACCTGTTGAGATTCCTTCAAAGGAAATTTTGCAAGTTCTAACTCTTCCGGTGTGAGAATCTCTGGTAAGACGATATCTATTGGTTTTATGTTTTTTATGCCATAGAAGTTTAGGTTGCGAACAACACTGTCTCGAATGATCCAGCCGCTTGGATCATAATCAACAATGAAGATAAGATACATGGATTTACGGATATCAATGTTTCTTTCTTTGTAGCGGTCACAGATAAATTCCATGCTGAGTAATGATGGCTGTCCGCCTAAAGTGAAAACTGTGCATCTAATCTCTTTTGCTATTTGTTCAAGCACAGCATATTTCCCATGTTTTTCACCGACGAGCATGACATGCCAGTTATTATCAATTTGCTGGGTTCCATGATTTCTGTCCAGAAAACCCATGTCTTTGTAACGCATAATATTTCTTTCCCTGACAAGACGAACTAAAACTTTACTCAATACATCGGACTGATCTATTTGTTCACTGAGGGAATCAGTGCGTGCAAAGACAGGTTTGATGTGGGTATACCAGAAAGTGCGGATGATTCCGTTGATTGGTTTTTCTTCTCCTTTGCGGATTTTCTCTCTCATCTGCCAGACTATGTTCCTTGTGGCAAGGCTTAAGTTGATTGGGTATTCCCTGCCAGGACCAAATTCTTCAATGAGCCATTCTTTACTCTGGAGATGGATGGGTTCTTTGTATGGTTTGATACCTTCTTCCCGGAGAATTTCCTGAAGAGAAGCTTTTTCATGTTGAGCTTCGGTGAGAGGCAAGATGATTAGAAGAACAAATGTAAGGAAAAGGAGTTTTTTTAAAGTACGCATAGTGAAAAACCTCCAACTTTGCTAAGAAGCGCAAAATGAGCGTCTTAGAAAGCTTGTTTCTGCTCTAAAGGACAAATTGGATTTCTTAGAGCTGTTTTCCAAGGATAAGTATAGATTATTTGAAGGTGTTCCGCAAGGAAATTATTCGAGGGATGGTTACTGCACAGGTGGGTTTTGATGATGTCCAGGATCCTGAGTTTAGATATCTTCCTTTGAAGGCGGTCCCTGGTTTATGTGTATGGCCGAGGATAACGTAATCGAATTTTTTGAGGAGTTTCTTTGCACCGGTTAGGTATTCTGAGAAGTCTCCTCCGTGGGATAGGTATTGTCTTCTGTTGGTCCCCGGGGTATGGATGGGGGAGAAAGCTGATTTTAGTTTTTGGTTGAGGGCCTCGAGGAAACTCATTGCTTTTTCATCTAGGTCGGGATCGATGTCTTCCATAATGCCGGCGCTCATTGCAGCCAGATTGCCCAGATAGATTAATCTTTTGGGATCATTGAACCGGTCAAACTGATGTCCGTGCTGGATAAAGATTTTTGTTCGCGGGATACGATAGGAGTCATAAAGAAATTTAAGTTTTCGGAAATGGTGGAGATAGTAGTCGTGGTTCCCGATGACGATTTTAGCCTGGAGTGAGATCAGGTCGTTGAGGATCTCAGAATAGGTCCTGGCGATGTCTATTGGATTGGTTTGCAATAGTTCAAGAAAATCTCCCGCTATGATGAGCTGGGCTTTTTGTTTTTTTACCATCCGGAGGAAGTTTTTAAACTTGGTCAGGTTCTTTTTAAAATCATCTCTTCTGCTGCCGTCGGCTAAGTGCAGGTCGGAGATGATGTAGTGGGCAATCATGATTTTCTGGTTCTCATGTTAGGAGGAGGTTTTTATGTTAAGTTTAATTTGTAGTATTGGAATTGTCATTTGTTGTCTTGGTATTATTGCCTGCATTTGGAAACTCCGTAGGGACAATATCAGGCTTGACCATCTCAATAAGGGCCAAGATAAGGAGTATTATAGTAAGCACAAAGATGAGTTTAGTAATTAAGTTTGTGTTTTTTGATATATTACGTCTTCTTGATTCTATTTCTTGCACAGCAGCAATATGTTGGGCGCACGTTGGAACCCATGAATGTTTGGCATTGATTAAATCATCGTCGGAGGACTTTTTAAATTCTTCTTTGTATTTGTCGATTTCTTTTTGATTTGCCATTTTATTATCTCCTAACAGATATTATACAAGGAACATCGAACCGATTAACGATGTCATTAATAGATTCCCCAGGAGGAAGGATAAATGAGCCGTGATTTTTGAGCTTGCCTTCGAGCTCGGAAAGTAAATTCTTAAATAGGTTCATTTGACTTTTTGATATTCAGAAGACTCTCCATCAGCAGTGGTCAGAATGAGTTTATCTTCGGCAATAGAGACGTTGTAGATGATGGGACCAATTAACGCCCACACACCACCCAATTCAAGCCTCATTCGCTTGGCATCAATGAACTTGTAGTCTCCACCCACGCACATTTCCCCTTTAACAATGCTTACGGTACCATCTTCAAAGAACTCGATAGTTTTGGAATCTCCTGTTCTCTCCCATTTACCGATTATAGTTTTTTCCGGCTTCGGTCCGCAGGAGGCCAAGAGAAAAACGAAACAAACAATAATTAGAAAACCGCGTGTTTTCATGACGCTCTGCCCCTCCGACCATCTACTTAAAGAAATTTTTGGAGTCGTCAAATTTGGCTCTCAGTTTGCCATGGCTTTTCTGGGCCCGGAAGGTGCCGAAGTTTCTGAGCCTGACCAGGTGATTCTGTTTTAGTTCTTTGCGGATGGAGTTAATGACCGTTTTCAGGATCCTGTTAGAGAAAGCTTTTGAAAGACCATGTTCTTTTGATATAACTTCGGTGAGTTCAGCGACGTTCATTCTTTCTCGATGTAGTCGTTAATGCCTTTGGATATCTTGCCTAAGTCTGCAGGAGATTGTTGGAGAATCTGTTTTAAGACTTCTTCCCAGGTTAGGTGTTCTTTACCAACGCAGGTCTCATAAGCTTGGGCTATGTCCTCGAGCATTATTGTTTTCCTGTTTGCCTCTTTAGCAAGGGTTGCTGCCTCTTTGATTATGGCGAGAATTAGCGAAGTGTTTTTTGTGCTGAGCTCATCAATTGCGTCCTCAGATGAGCGCATCTTCTCAACGGTTTTGATATGGTCTTTGATTACGGCCTCTTTGAGAAAGTCTGGTTGTTCTTGCATGATGGCCTCCTTAAGTTACCTGATGAACAATAAGGTCCTTGATTGCTTTATCGAGTTGTTTGAGTTCATAAATCTTTAGCAAATCTTCAGATTGACCAAGCAGCGGGACCATATCTTCTTCTAATCTTTTAGTTAGTCGTTTACCGGATATAGATTCAGATTCTAACCCATAGAGGATTCTCTCACCATCCTCCATTTCTTCTTCGAGATATTGCTGGTTTTTATAATTTCTTTTATGGACTTCTTTTAGCCAGCGTTTGTTTTTTGTTTCCATTGCAGGAGACTCGGGTATCCGGTACCTGGCTAAGGTGACTTCTTCAGGCGTGAGCATATCCGGATTGATGAGATCGAAGATGCGAATATTTTTTATTTTATAAAGGTTGAGATCATTTACAAATGCATCACGGATGATCCAACCACTTGGGTCATAGTCAACGATACCGAAGAGATAGAAGGATCTCCTGAGGTCGATTTCACTTCTCTTGAGATCATCCACAAAGTATTCAATATTGAGAAGAGATGGTTGACCACCCAGGGCGAGGATGGAGACCTGGTATTTATCTGCAATCTCTGAAAGATAAGCCTGGTGTCCTAACTTTTCCGAGAAGAGAATGATGTTTGCATTTGCTCCAACTTGTCTATGGGCCTGGTTGTCATCACGGAATCCAATGTCTTTATATTCCATGACTTTTATTTCTTTCACCATGTAAACGAGTTGGCCAATGAGCTGGGCATATTGGTCAGTTTCATGAGTAAGAGAATCACATCTTGTAAGAGTCGATTTAATATACATGTACCAGAAGGTCCGGATTAATTCTTTTAGGGGAGGCTTCTCACCACTTACGATTCTTTCCCTGGTTTGCCAGATAATATTACGCATAAGGAGCGCAACATTGACAGGGTATTCATCAGCGCCTTCGCTAAAGTTTTTGATCAGCCATTCCTTTGACTGGTCGTGGATGAGCTCGTCGTAATGTTTTATTCCTGCTTTTCTGAGGCGCTCTTCCAGGGAGGAAGAAGTGTTTTTGCCCGTCCTGAGCGAAGCCGAAGGATCAGATGGTGAGTGTAGTGGAACCATTTTCAAACATTAAATCACAAAAATGGCTTTTAGGCAAGTTTTATTTTTGCGAAAATGCCCTGGAGGGCAATTAGAAGCCTGTTTCAGGCACATAGAAATTGTGCCTCTGAGGGTGGGGAATTACTGCACTTTCAGGAGGGAGTTTACCTACTTAATGATAAGTATAACTAGACAAAGCGGGGGAATCAAGCCCAAAATATGTTTTTTCTGTATTTTGGGTTTGTTGACATTTCAAGCAATTTGAGGTATGCTAACGGTAAGGCAACGGCAAACGTTCGATGATTAATGTTAGGCTCAAGATAAAAAAGGAGTGATAAGATGTCAAAATTCAACAACGGCAAACCATATCACGGATCAGACCAAATCAGCGCTGGGCGGTTGGAGGGCGCAACGGGAGAAACTGATTATTTCTATTTTTTCTGCCCTAAATGCCCTGATCGTGAAATCATGCGAATTTTGGAATACGGTGAACATGCAAAGGATTCTGTCAATGAACATAACACCCACTGTAAGAGTAATGCAAAATATGGATTTACATTGGCCTTTAAATTGTATTGTGAGAAATGTGGCCACTCTGATTTTGTGAAGCTATCAAATACTGGTTGGCAGGGTGGCAAACATTCCCAAATATTAAATTAGGCAGTAAAAATATCAGGAGCAAGATTTGAATTCTAAAGCAAAGATAATTCTGATCATCCTGGGTTCGTTGATAGTCCTATATGCCGGTTTCTCGTCGCCTGACGAAGTCGCGGTCAATGTCGATGGTACTCCTTCTGACCTTCTCAATAAATTTCGAGCTTCTGTGCAAGGAAAAAGGTTCTGGGCAAATCAACTCAAAGCATTAGATAGAGAGATCTCTTTTTTGTTATCTGAGCCGCAAATAATGGCCGAACTGAATCAAATAATGCGCGAAACGGATAGAAAATTAAATAAGATGTACCAAGAGCATCCAGAGCTAAGGCCATCACTCGCAGAGCGAAGAGCTGAAGCACTAAGGGCACGAGCTGATGCAATCGAAGGAGCAGAAATAAGCGCATTCTTAGAAAAGTTTCGAATGGAAAGAATACGTGAGCTAAGAGGTCTCCGCCCTAAAATTGAGTCCAGATCAAAATAACCAGTCAGGGCGATTTGATCTTGAGAGGGTAGGTCATAGTATATCAACACCGTCGAGAAAGTGCTTTGTAGGGGATCCTGGTGCGTTTTCTTATCGTCGGTGTGAGCGAAAATAGAAAAAAGTGATAATTTGGCGATTTAGGATGGTGGTTTAGGCTGAAAGGTGAAATTTTAGCTGATGAGAGGCATTTGGGCTATATAAAAAAAGTGGCTTTGAGGACGGGGTATTTGTGCACCTTCGAGGGTGAGTTTGTCAACGTGTAGTCCCCGTTTTAGTCCCCGCATTTTTGGGCATTTACTTAGCACCAATAATAACGACAATTATTGCTTCGGCTTTGATGAGCTCAGCACAATAGGGACATTTTTTTGTTTCACGACCCTCTGGTTTCACTTTTTAATTTTTCCTGTTCCATTACAAAAAGTGCAAGGATTCCAACCTCTGCCTTGGCAGTCTGGACATTTTCCAGTGCCGTTACAGATAGGACACCTTTCGCCCATATATCTACCAGTTCCATGGCATGTATCACATTTCCCATTTACGCAGTAGATACAATCTTCCCTGCCCGTGCCACCACAATATGGGCAGGTTTTTTGGTCGCGACTGACGGTGGATAAGGAACGCCGTGGTTGTCGCATATTAGAAACGCTTTCTGGTATTGATTTCTTTTCTGCCGTTCGAGAACGCACTATAGGCCTTCTGTTGACAAATTGCATCCAGCTTTCTGAAGTGCGCTCCAGTTCTAAGGAGCGAGAGCCAGCAAATGAAATATTAACTACATTCCCGTTTTCACCTTTCCATTGTTGGCTGGTTGGAGATGTTTTCTGGCATTTTGCATCTTTGCTTATTACTTCCTCTCTTATGCGTTCAACTAATTGCTCTCTTTCATTGCCAGATATAGAAGGCAATATTATTTTTACTCGAGTCACATTATGTCCTTGCTCATCAATTTCTAAGTATGCACTCCTTCCCATGCATGAGATGTTACGATAATGCATTGTGCTAAAATAATCTTTTCCAGCACAACGTATTCGTGTACTGTCTGGATTCCCATAGAGCTTTTCTATTTTTTCTATATCCGCCCCGAGTAAATTAGCACAGTCTATAATATCAGGTTCATACTTTGGCGGAGCTTCCTTAACAGCGGATTGTTTCGGGCCCGTCGTGATGCATCCGGTAAGACACAGAACCAGAAAGAGGCTGCTCAATTTCTTAATCATCACTTTAATCCTCCTTAACTTTGCCTAATAACTTTTCGCCCATTGGGGTATCTATGGGAATCATCGAAGCATTTTTGCACTTTGGGCAAGCACTGTATCTGCTAGTCAGCCTCCAAATTGAATATATTAACCCGGGAACCAAAAAGCACAGCCAAAGAACGACTTCGATAAAGAAGCTTCCTTTTGTTATCCTCACTGGATATCCAGTAGACTGGCATACCGTGCAAATATATCCTTTTCTATACATGTTTCCTCCCTGACCAAACAACTACACCTTTTATATCAACCTCATGCCTGCTGTCGCAAAAGTTTGTGTATCTATTTCGTGCTATGTTTTCTCATATGCTTCTCTGACTTGCTCTGGTGCTAGGTTGGAGTAAATCTGGGTAGTGGCTAATCTTTTATGCCCCACTTGTTTCTGAACTGCTGTGATGGGGATGCGGTCTAGGAGAGCGTGGACTATGTGGGTATGTCTCAGGGTATGCGGTGTAGCCTCGATATTCGCCCTTTTTGCGTACTCCTTGACCAATTGCTGCATTCTACGCACTGTGAGGTTAAAAAGCCTCCCCTTGTTGGTTCTAGGGCTAATTCTGGCGATTCTAAGGTATGCTGAGATATCGGATAGGACCTCTTTCGGTACGATAATGGTCCTGGCGGTATTTGTCTTGGTGTTTTCTGCTGGGATACGGATAAATCTTTCCTGAAAATCTATATCTTCTACTTTGAGTTTGGCTAGCTCACCTACGCGCATCCCGGTAGAATAGAGAAGTTTCACGATAAGTTTATCTCTGTAGTTATCCACCGATTCGATTAAGCGGAGCCATTCTTCTTTTTTGAGGTATTTGATTTCCCTACGCAGCAGAGGCATTTTTCTCCTGTTATCCCACAAAAGACTACTCTGGGCTGGAACTGTCTTTTCTTTCTTGCATCTTCTACCTAAAAAGCTCTGCCCCCATTTGGTAGAGGGTCCCTTCCCTGCATTCTAATCTTCTCAATATATTCTTTTGCGCCTTGATAGGTTTATACTCCGCTGAAGATTTTTTTATCCCCTTTGTTTTCTGTAATACGAGGATTGACCCGTCAGGAAATTTGAGAACCACATACGTTCTCCCATCATCGGTAATAAACTCCTTTGCTCCTCCCCTCTCTTTGAAATTAGGTGCTTGGGCTTTGTGTCTTGCCATTTTCCTCCCTCCTCACGCAACATAGGTTTTAATTGAGCTGCCTGATTTTTTTGAGCTTAAGGGCAATATTATTTGTTCCCGGCTTGATCGAGAGCCCTTTTTATTTCCCTAATTGCTTCCTCAACTTTTCTCTCAGCAAACTGCTTGACTGCAAGTGAATCAGAATTGCTTGCACCCATTGCTTCAAGCAGTTTTTCTACGATTCCCTCTGCCATTTCTTTAACCTGCGTATCATCCATATTCCCACCCCCTTTCGTGCTGGCCCATCAATGGGCGATAAATCCGTTGAAGTTTCGCTTTTGCGTATTTGGCTTGGTTTTGAATTGTGTCTCAGGCATTTTTAAGCTTGGCATTGAGAGATATCCCCCGCAAAAGTTCGCTTTTAAGGCCCAAAGGCGAAATCGATCTTGGGTATTTTTACCATAGCTTAATCCTTTTCGGAATTATAGATTTTCAATAATGGATTTAAAAATATGTTTAAAAGTGATTTTTTAATGCCGTTCCCTTATTGGTATTATTAAACCGTATTATTATATTATTAGGGAAAACTAAGTCTTGATGTTTTGGGTACTTAGGCACTAGAAATTCGGTTAAAGTGTAACTAAATTCGGTTAAAGTGTAACTCATTTTTACCCAAACTCGGTTAAAGTGTAACTAAATTCGGTTAAAGTGTAACTCATTTTATAAGTTATCCACAGTCCTACTCAGCATATTTTTTAAGTATTGTTGTTAGGTAGGCGGCTTTATTTCTAACCTTCCCGCCAGGTTCTTCTGCTTTTGCCTCGCTTATGGCTCTTAAAACCATCTCAAATCCATTTTTGTGCTTCTTAAATATCTTTTTTACTAAACTCAGAAATACCTTTTCTTCGCATGTGCCAAGATAGTTTACGATTTCCTTAAGTGCGTAATCTATTTCAGGATCACTATATTCTACCTGAGCAGCAAATCCCTTAATTTTCTTTCTTTTTACCCATTCTCCAATCTCTGCTATCAGGTTTTCTGCAGGCTTGTAGGTTATCTTCCAGTCTTCTTTGACTTTCTGCCATACAGGGTTGCCCGATATTACGCTATTCTTTTTCAGGTATTTGTGTGCTTTAGCAAACTGCCTCTTAGCATCGCTCTCATATTTTTCTCGCTTCAAGCCAATTCTTTTGGCCAGATCAAGATACATAAAACTAACATATTCTTCCCCATTTGCTCTTGCAAAATAGAATTTCCATCCGAGAAGTTCGTACAGCCTTGCGGCAATCAGGTTGCTATCTGCAAGAGATTTGAGTTGTTCTAAGCTAGAAGGTTTTATTGGGCCTTCATTTAGCAACTTTATTAAAATGGGGCCAAGATAGATGAGATTCTTATTTAAGGTTTCCTCATTCTTGTTATCTCCTTGCCCCGCTCTGTCCGCAAACAGAGAATATGACAGATCTTGAGCGGGCTGGTTTGGGAGTTGTCCCCAATGGTGAATTATAGTGGCTTGCAGATTATTAATTGCTCCGGCGATCAAAGATATGGTTTTCCCTTTAACTGGCATATTCCAGTATTTTGCTATCTCTGTTAGCGTATATGGTATGTAAGCGTCTGGAGGCAGCGGTTTTTTTCTCTCAGAAACCTTGTGCAGTATCCAGCACCATAGCTTTAGCTCCATCTCCCCAGGCAAATAGTCCCGACTTTCAACGCTCCACTTAACTTTGGTGCCATCTCTCAACGTTTCCTCATAGTGAATTTCCCTTTGCCTATTTCTCCTGCCAAGAGAAACAAAATAGGGATACTTGATAAGGGGCATGGGGGTAAAGACAGGGATTAGTTTATCAACCTGCTTTTCGGTGAGAGGTTTTGTGATTACTTCTTTCGGTTGAGTTTTAGTTTGTTGTTCTGACATTTTCCCAGGGTTTACTTTCTTAATTTTTGCTCAATCATTGCGGTAAGCGTAGTTTTCCGGTCAACGGCTTGATGTTTTAGGTCCCTTACTAAATCTGCTGGTAGCCGTATAGTTAGTTTATGCAACTCTATGGCTTTACGGCTTGCCGTATTGCCAGCCTTACGGCGTGGCGCCTTTACAGTTTTCTTATCAAATAAGTTTTTAATTCTGTCCTCACTCTTCACCATTTTAGAATCTCCTTTGTTAGTTGTCTATACGCCATCGCTCCTGTGCTCCAGGATTCGTATGTGAATATGTCGAGTCCATGGGATTGGCTTTCTGCAAGTCCCACACATACAGGGATAGTGGTCTTGAATACTTTTCCCTTAAACTTATTTCTTAATGTTTGTAAAACATTCACTGTTAAAATTCTTCTGGGATCAATCATATTAGGTAATATGCCTATAATCTCAAGCCCCGGGTTCAAATTTTGT
>JABUBK010000152.1_pt1 | contig 14491 bp, 14 predicted proteins | sample 7332671 | NCBI WGS metagenome assembly JABUBK01 (sample SAMN07256342, study PRJNA390944) | subsurface metagenome | isolation source: Methane hydrate marine sediment | place: Pacific Ocean: Eastern North Pacific, ODP site 1244 | collected 2002
GAGATTCTCATTAGCATCAAGTTTGATGATATTCTCTACCGGCACTTCAACCTTCCCCTTTAATGTCTCCGGTGACTTCCTGGCAGCATAACCGCCAAAATTAACCAAATCAGGCCGTATTAGTTTTTCTATTCCCATTTACTTCAATTTCCTATAACTTCAATGACTGGAGCTAAATGCTGGCATATTTTAGCACTGATTTAGGGGAGAGGACAATCTAGCTTGTTGCGAAATGCTTTGTCAATATGTATACTGCTTACGCAATAGTAGATAGGAGAAAAAACGATTAGAGAACATAGAATTTCAGCCGGAGCCATAATAATACAAGAAGATAAAATACTACTTGTCAGATATAACGACAGGAACAAAAATAGTTTCCTTGTTGGACCAGGTGGAGCAGTGCATAGCGATGACGAGAGTATTACTCAAGCTTTGAAGAGGGAAGTGAAAGAAGAAACGGGATTGGAGGTAAATCCTTTCAAACTACTTTTCGTTGAAGATTTGCTCTCAAGTCGAAATAGACATGCTAAGATTTGGTTCCTATGTAATATCGTCGGAGGGCAAGTTGAAAAGACTCAAGGTGCGTTTGATGAAGGGATTATCGAAGTTAGATGGTATGGAAGAGATGAACTTACCAGTGAAGTCGTCTATCCACCCGTTCTATTAGATGAGAGTTGGGAATCGTTTTTTACTGATAATTTTGAAGCGAAATATTTAGAATTTAAGATTGCTGACTTCTAGCGAACATACTAAGTCTGGTTAGGATTTATATATATTAACCCCATCCCCCTTTATCCCCCTTCCCCTTACGAAGGGGAAGGGGGAAGTATTTTTTAGAGTGGCAAAGCCCCTCTAACTCCCCATTCCTGCCCTTTACAGGCAGAATCATAATTAGTAATATGTAATATACGCAATTTTAAATTGATATGGTAGGTATATAATGCTCAAGAAACAATCTAATGGGAACCCTGATAATGACATTCCTGCCGGAGGCGACTTCCCGCGACTCTACCATGAATTAGCATCATGGTTCCATCTACTTACAGCACCAGAAGATTATGTTAAAGAGGCAGAATTCTATCGAAAAACAATCATATCCGCTTGCCGTTACCCGCCCAGGACACTTTTGGAGCTAGGTAGCGGCGGCGGCAACAATGCTTCCCACCTTAAAGCCCATTTCACGATGACCCTGGTTGACCTTTCCCCTGAAATGCTCGAAGCCAGCAAGTCACTGAACCCTGAGTGCGAACACATCCAGGGGGACATGCGTAACATCAAACTTGGACAACTCTTTGACGCCGTTTTCATTCACGATGCAATTTCTCATATGACCACGGAGCAAGACCTGCAAAAGGCTATTGAGACAGCATTCATTCACTGTAAGCCTGGTGGGGCGGCTCTATTTTGCCCTGATTATGTCCGTGAGAACTTTCGCCCCTTAACGGAACACGGCGGGCATGATGCCAGGAAGTCACCGGAGACATTAAAGGGGAAGGTTGAAGTGCCGGTAGAGAATATCATCAAACTTGATGCTAATGAGAATCTCTATGGCTGTTCACCGAGAGTAAGCCGAGCTCTGGCTGCTTATCCTGATTTCAATATCTATCCCGACGATGGACAAACAAGGCTCAGAAAATTACTGGAGGGATATAGCGGCATCGATGCCAGGCATATCGTGGCTGGCAGTGGCAGTAATCAGCTAATAGACCTCGTTTTGCGTCTATTTATCGGTCAGGGTGACGAGGTTATAAATTGTGTTCCTACCTTTGGTATATATCGTTTTAGTACCGAGCTGTGCGGCGGCACTTTGGTTGAGGTGCCTAGAGATGATAACTTTGCTATTAATGTAGGTGCCGTTAAAGCTGCCATAAGTAAAAAAACAAAAATAATATTTCTGGTTAATCCTAATAGCCCTACAGGGACGATTATACCCCAGCCGGACATAATGGAGATATTGGACACCGGATTACCGGTGCTGGTTGATGAGGCATACTATGAATTCAGCCGGCAGACGGTGGCTCCACTGGTAGGCCAGTATGAGAATCTGATGGTGTTACGCACATTCAGCAAGTGGGCAGGGCTGGCCGGTTTGAGAGTCGGTTACGGCCTTTTTCCTCCCAAGATTGCTGATTATTTACTGAGAATCAAGATACCGTATAATGTAAATGTAGCTGCGCTGGTTGCTGTGGAGGAATCACTGAAAGATATTGATTATTTGATGGGTACGGTAAAGGCTATAATTGTTGAGCGGGGGAGGCTGTTTGAGGAACTGGGAAAGATTGAGTGGTTAAAACCTTTCCCTTCGCAGGCTAATTTTATTCTCTGCTCTGTGCTAAAGGGCGAGGCAAAAGAGCTTCGGCAAAAACTGCAAGATAAGGGGATACTGGTCCGCTATTTTGAGGAGCCAGTTTTACGGAATTTCATTCGAATTAGCGTGGGTAAGCCAGAGCACACCGATGCCTTAATAAAAGCACTCAAAAAGGTCGTTTAGTAAGGGGATGCAAAGGGGCGAAGCCCCTGATAAAGAAATATTCTCTTCAAGAGGAGAGTTGAAGAGAGGCGAAGCCTCTCTTCAATAACCACTTCCCCCTCTCCTTTTTAAGGAGAGGGGGATACAGGGGGAGAGGTTAAATGAATAATCTTTCAGAAAGCGGGAGAAGAAAAAATGTCTAGTCGAGTAGCTAATATCAAGCGGGAGACCAAGGAAACAAATATCAGCCTGGAGCTTAACATTGATGGTAGTGGACAATGGGAGATAAATACCGGGATTAAGATGTTTGACCACCTACTATCTCAGGTGGCTCAACATGGAAGATTTGACCTGAAGGTTTCCGCAACCGGAGACGACCAGCATCACCTGATAGAGGATGTTGCTATTTGTTTGGGGCAGGCTCTTAATCAGGCTCTAGGAGAGAAGCAGGGTATTGTCCGTATGGCAGACGCTGCCGTGCCTATGGATGACTCACTGGCTATGGTAGCAGTGGACATTAGTGGGCGGGCCTATACCGTATTAGAGCTATCCTTTAGCGATAATGATATGGCTGGCTTTCCTACCGACCTTATTCGTCATTTTCTTGAGTCCCTTGCTCTTGAAGCCAGGCTTAACCTCCATGCTAAGATTGTTTATGGCACCAACGACCATCACAAGGCAGAAGCACTATTCAAAGCCCTGGGCAGAGCCCTTGATATGGCAACCAGAATTGACCAACGCATTGCTGGCAAAATCCCCAGCACCAAGGATTTATTGGAGCAAGAGAAAAAATAATTGGCTACAAGACAACAAATACGGCTGGCAATCCTGTTTCTCATACTGCTCACCTTTCCCATTACTTTGAACTACTTTTCTGTGTACCTGATAATTGAGTCTTCTGGCCAGGGAATAATTGCCTTCAGTTTCTTCTTCTGGAGTCTGTTCACTGTTACAGCGCTATTTTTCGGCAGAGCAGCCTGCAGCTACGTCTGTCCTCTGGGTGCCATTCAGGAGACCAAGGACAGGATGGCGGGGAAAAAGCTGGCCAGGATAAAGTATTTGAAAGCGATTAAATATATTTTAGCGGTTGCCTGGGTTAGCGCTATTGTCTATGCTGCCATTTCAGCCGGGGATATAAATCGATAAACCTGCTGTATAACACTGAGTCTGGAGTTTCCGTGGATAGCGTGCAAAGCTGGTTTACCTACTTTGCTATCGTTATTGTCGTCCTTCTTCCTGTATTTTTCATTGGTAAAAGGGGGTTCTGCCACTATTTTTGTCCCTGGGGAGTATTGAATATCGCCGCTACAAAGATAAAGAACTTCTTCCGCTGGCCATCGCTTAACCTGAAAGCGACCAGTGATAAATGTAAACAATGTCGGACATGTGACCAGAATTGCCCGATGAGTTTGGAGGTCAGTAAAGCAGTGCAAAGTGGCTCAATGGATAATACGGAATGTATTCTATGTGGTACTTGTGTGGATAATTGCCCGAATGGAGTGATAAAATACTCCTGGCGCAGACAGTAGGCTTATTTCAGTTTCCTACCCGTCAGTCTCTCGTAAGCCTGCTGGTATCTCCTGGTTGTTGCCTCAATGACCTCTGGGGGTAGCGTGGGGGCGGGGGGCTCCTTGTTCCAGCCTGTCTGAACGAGCCAGTCGCGGACCGGTTGCTTATCGTAGCTGGGCTGGGACTGCCCGACCTTATATTGTTCAGCATCCCAGAAGCGGGATGAATCAGGGGTCAGCAGCTCATCAATCAAGATGAGCTTGCTGTTGTCCAGTCCAAACTCCATCTTGGTATCGGCAATGATAATGCCTCTGTTCCTGGCGTACTCTCGGGCATGATTATAGACAGCCAGGCTTTTCTCTTTTATCTCTTCCGTCAGGGCTTTGCCCACCATTTCCTTTACTTCATCCATAGTGAGAGGCTGGTCATGCCCGGTTTCTGCCTTGGTGGTGGGGGTAAACATGGGTTGGGGTAATTCCTGGCTTTCCTCCAAGCCTTTGGGTAAAGAGAGACCGGCAACAGTGCCAGATTCCTGGTATTCCGCCCAGGCTGACCCGGATAGATAGCCACGCACCACACACTCAACGGGGATACGCTCTACCTTCTTAACAATCATAGACCGTCCAGCCAAGTAAGGAGGGTAGGAGAAATGGCTTTCGGCGGGGAGGTGGGAGTCAAGAGAGCTAACATCATCGACGACTTCTATCAGGTGGTTGGGGAGCAGATTTGTGGTCTTTTCAAACCAGAAGGCGGAGAGCTGATTAAGCACTAAACCCTTATCAGGAATGCCTGAGGGCAGGACCGAGTCGAAGGCTGAGATTCGGTCAGTGGCGACAATAAGTAGCAGGTTACCCAGCTCGTAGGTGTCCCTCACCTTACCACGGATGAATAATGGCAGAGTCAGGTTAGTATTTGTCAGGATTGATGGGTTAATAGTCATTGGCTGTTAAACTCCACCGTTATAGTAGCATGCCGCCTGTATTACGTCAAAAGAAAGTGTTACCCAAGGAGATATAGCTGTCTCTTGTCATACTTCCTCCTTTTCGGTAACATTAATTATGAGGCAATTCGGACGGTTGACAGTGGCAATTAGGTGGGTTAGAATTAAAGGTGCTAGCTGACGAATGGAGGAGGTTTTATTATGGTAGAGATGGTTATTGATAGCATCCGGGTTAGTCTGATGAACTATCAACGGGTGGTGATGTTGAAAGAGAAGACGGCGGACCGCTACCTGCCTATCTGGATTGGCCCTGCTGAGGCAGATGCCATAGCGGTAAAACTGCAGGGGGTTAGTGTCCCCAGACCTTTGACTCATGATTTATTACGCTCAATCATTGATACTTTAGGGGCTAGCATCAACTCCATCGTCGTCAGTGACCTCAAGAACGATACCTTCTATGCCAAGATTGCTCTTGATATAGATGGTGGACAATTAGAAGTTGACTCTCGCCCTAGCGATGCACTGGCGCTGGCAGTAAGGGTGGAGGTGCCTATCTATGTTGAGGAGTCAGTCTTGGATAAAGCAGGTATCCTGCTAGATAAGGAGACCGGTAAACCTGTTTTTGAAGATAGTGAAAGCGTTAATAAGGAAGGTAAAAAGGTTAGTGAAGAAGAGATGAGAAAGATGTCGGCTTTTCGTGATTTCATAGATACCCTTGATTGGGAGGACTTTGATAAGCGTAAATCTTAAGGCAGGAATTTACACACTATTTATGAGTTGATAATAAAGAGCCCTACGGCTAAGTTCTGTAGGGTTTTTTAATGACCAAAAAGAGTCCGACAGTATCGTGGTGGTTAAACAGGAGAAGTGCTAAGGCGACAGAGAGTGTCGCACACTCTCCTTGCACAAGGTACTTAATTATAATTCCTCTCCCTCAGTCTCTCCCACTAGAGATAACTTAGCTGATAATAGACTTTGGCCTTCTTGCCGCCGGTGGCATAGTTAATAATGAAATTGTACCTATCGTAGTAAGCCCAGCGAATATTAACCATACCGGGTCATAAATGCCGAGTGTGTCAAACACCCATCCGGCAACAGGTGCCCCGGCGACTCCCCCAATCATACTGAAGACACCCATCAAGCCGCTAATCGTTGCGTACCTCTTGGTGCCGAAATACTCTCTCATAATAGGCAATCTGAGCGGCACTAGCCCACCAACACCTAAACCAAAAAAGATGGCAAACAGCACCATTAACCCGAAGGAACTACCGTCAATAAGCCAAAGGAGAAACAAGCCAATACCCAGTAGACCCATAGAGAAAGCCATTAGGTATCTCTTAACGAAAATGTCAGCTAAAAAGCCAAAAGGTATGCGCGCCGCTAGACTCACCAGCGGGACGAGCATTGCCACTACACCAGCAGTAGACCTGTCCACTCCAAGACTTGCTAGATATGGCATGATGTGGAGGTCTTTGGCACTGAATGCGACCATTTGAAATGTTGAGGCTATACTTAAATGCCAGAAAGCTCGCATCTTGAGTGCTTGCTTAACTCCACTGCTAAAATCATAATCTTCTGCGCTGCTCGGACCCTTTACATCATCTTGTGGCTTGCCATCGGGTAAAAGGCCGTAATCTTCTGGTCTGGTGCGGTAAACAAAAGATAACGGTATGCCAATAACCCATATACCAACTGCCAGGAAAGCTAAAGATGTTTGCCAGCCCTGGGTATCGATCATTTTTACTAACAGGGGAAGCGATGCTCCACCGATACCACAACCCATAGCTAGAATACCGCTAGCCTTGCCTATATTTCTCTTGAACCATTTGGCTAGGGTAGCCTGCGTAACCATAAACACAGCAAGAGAACTGCCCAGACCTACAATCAAAAAGCCTGCGTAAAACATAGCTAGATTGGTGGCTTGGCTGATGCAGAGCAGCCCTAGCCCATATATGATAACTCCAATGAATACCAGCCTTCTTGCTGGCCAGCGGTCAACCACCATTCCAATCAATGGACTCAAAGCACCCGTCTGTATACCGCGAATAGATATCGCCAGCGAAATTTGAGCATAGCTCCAGCCGAATGTAGTCGCAATAGGAGCCATGAAAGCAGTAAAGCCATAGCAAAGTGCAAAATCATTATAGGCACTAAGTAGTAAGCCAGCAGCTACTATATACCATCCATAGAACATCTTGACTATCCTTTATATAAACTACTTAGTTGGGGTTTTCCGTTTCAACTCGCCATGGAGCATCCAGCTCGCGTTCAGTGCGACTGATAAGGCGTTGAGTTCCCTGCAAAATTAACCAAAATTCTTTACGCTTTTACAATGGCTTTGCGGGTCCAGGTTGATAGGCGAGCGCTATTGTATTTTCGTCCAAATTGTTCAGTGGAAAACAAGAAGGCTTGGCATCTGTTCGTAGGTACCAAGCCTCCAGTAATTCCAATACGGTAGTATCGGCCTTAGCTCTTCCCTATCCTGAACATCTTGATGTTACGGATAGATTCGACAAATCATCTGGCATTGGAATTGAGCCCTCCATTATTAGCTCATCATGCCTAATCCAGACCTTGATGTCAAGTGCCTCTACGGCCAATCGTTTATCTTCGTAAGTCAGATTACCTAGCCTCTCACTTACCATCTCACAAGCCAGCTTGATATTGTCCTTATCCACCGCGGCTCCTTGTGTCTGCTCTATTTTGGCTTCCAGTTCGGTCTTGCGTTGCAGGAGCACGGCACGGTCACCGTTCATTTTCTGGTTTTCCTTAATTACAAGCTCTTCCGGGAATCCTATTAACGATTGTATTAATAACTTCTTTTGCTGTTCGTCCAGTTCCTTCAGCCTTCCTTCAACATCGGTCAATTCCTGCTCGAAATGGTCTGCTTGTGACGAGTCGGCTTCCACAGCTTTGAGGCCAGCCAGTACCACCTCAGGTCGAGCCAGCAGAACCTCTACTTTATCCCAGAGCAGTTGGCCTAGGTCCTCACGCTTCCATGTGCGGTTGGGGCACTTTTCGGCTGACACTATGTTATTCTTACACGGACACTCATAGTATTCATAAACAGTTGGAATCCCCTTGTTATACACAGTCGTTCGTTTACCCCTGTATCGCCTCTTGTCAAAGTAGCAGAAGAGGTGCCCAGCCCATAGATACTTCGTCTTGGCGTTCTTACAGCCGCCCAGTTGTTTGTTCTGTGTGAATTTGTCCTGAATTGCCAGGAAGTCCTCCTCAGATATAATAGCTGGAGTTGCGTTCGGTATCTCGACCCATTCCTCTTTGGGTTTCTTCACTAGTCTTTTCTTGTGGGTACCATCAGAGGTTATATATTTTTCATATGAACACGTATATGCATAGGTTTTGCCCATAATTGCAGGATTAGCTAAGATGCCACTGATGGTTGTCGGTGCCATAGGCTTTTCCAGAGATCTCATTCTCAGCGATATTTTGTTTATGGTTAGTCCGTCCTTAAGAACCCAGTCCCGCCACCGCCGAATCCAGACTGCCTCCTCCTCGTTGAAAATCCGTATACCTTCCCCTTCCTCTTTCCCTTTAATATAGGTGAAGCCAAACATTCGTACACCAGATGGTAGTTTACCCTTTTTCACCCTCTTTCTTCGCCCTTTCATGGTGTTTCTTCTTAATGTGGCGATATATGTTGTCAATCAGCGAAATGGGACACTTTTTAAACCGAACACTTTGTCCTGATCAGGCGGCATTAACAATCTCCCTGAGGCCTTGGTTGTAGTCTCTGCGGCGATTAATTGTTAGTATTTGCACCTCCTTTCTGCGCTGTAGGATTAGTTCTCTCCTGCCATATAAGACATCGGCAGGCGTCACGTTGCCGAGTGCCTTGTGGTAACGGCGGTAGTTGTAGTATTCGACAAAGTCGGCGATGGCCTTATCCAGATGGCTGGGAGCTTCATAGGGTAGCTGGTTCACCTCTCGCTTTAGAGATTGCTGATAACGTTCCACCTTGCCGTTAGTCTGGGGATGGAAGGGTGCCGCCAGGATGTGCCGAATACCAACGAGGTGCAGGTAGTCCCGGAAGGATCTGGAGACGTAACCAGCGCCGTTATCCGAGAGAAGTTTGGTGCGGTCTTCGACAGGTACCTCGGTCATGCCGGTAGCGTCCACCGCTTCCTGGACCACCTCGATCAGGGAGTTTGCCGACATATCTTTCTGCAGCTTCCAGGCCAGGATGAAACGGGAATAGTCATCCATTACGGTCACCAGGTAATAGTAGCCCCAGCCAACCACCCGGAAATAGGAAGCATCGCTAGCCCACATCTGGTGCGGCCGCGTGGTCTTAGTATGATATTCCTTAGCGGCCGTGAGTTGCGTTTCCTGACGTTTCACCAGCCCCTCCCTTCGCAGGATACGATACACTGTGGACTCGGATACGGCAAAGCCGGCGTTGTCTGTGATCCAGGCTGAGAGTTGCCGGCTGCTGAGCTCGGTATATTCCCGGGCTACCGCCAGTATCCTGTCTTCTTCATCGGGAGTGATACGGTTCCACGGTCTTTTCCGGTTTCCCGAATCGGGTTGACCTTGACGCCACCGGTAGTAGGTGCTCCGGGCTATCCCCAGTTCGAATAGCGCCTGTCGCTTGCACCTGAGCATGGGTTCAACCATGCTCAGGATAACTGCTTTCTCCACGTTACTCATGTGCCGTCGCCGTTGTGGTCCTCCATTAGAGGAATAGCCGTTTTTTTGAGACGGTAAACCTCCAGAGACAGGTCAGCTACCAGGTGCTTGAGATCAGTGCTCTCCCTCTTTAGCTCATTGATCTCCTGGCGAGTGGTATCCCTGACGGTGTCCCGTGTTAGCCGCTCCTTCCCAGCCTCCATGAAGTCCTTGGTCCAGGCGTAGTAGGCTCCCGGCTTGATGCCTTCCCGGCGACAGAGTTCATTGACTGCCACTTCCCGACGGAACCCCTCCAACACGATACGTACCTTCTCCTCCGGGGTGTACTTCCGCCTGGCTGCTACTCTAACCTGCTGCATAAAACCCTTGGTTTGCCGGGTTCTGTCTTCAGCAGCTCCAGCTTTATCTTTGTTTTCCTTGGACACACTTAGCTCCTTTCATTGTTTTGTTAGTCTACTACCTCTCAGGAGCTTGTGCCACCCGTCTAGAATGTTCGGTTTTAGTGGCCCTATTTGTGTCCCATTATCGCTGACGGTCTACACGCAAGCGATATATATTAATGATCGCCGTTTTGCAGGTAGTCTACCAGTTTATTTTCGACAGTCTGTTTTACGGAGGATACCCCTTTTCTCTGAATCTTGGAGTTCTTGGCGTTGCTTGGGCAGAAATTGTATCCGGTTCATGCTTATTTATTACAACCCTGATTCTGTTACGGCACATTATATTTGATAAAGTCAGAAACTTGTTCTCATTTTTTACGCTTAAGGACTGGCGGATTTATCTCAGGGTTGGTGGGTGGTCCGGTCTTGATAGTCTTGTCAGGAACGTAGCCTACTTTTTTATGATCGTGAGATTGCTCAATCTTCTCGGGGAGAGCAGCATAGGTGGTTACTACCTTGCAATGCACATCATCTGGAGTTTCCTCCTGGTACCGATACTGGCACTTGCCGAAAGCACGAGAGTCCTGATAGCTAACCATTCAGAAGATATCTACAAGGTCCGGCAGTTATGGTATTCGGCTTTAATAATAGGGGGAATAATTGTTTTAATCTGGCTTGTGCTATTGCCATTCTGGGGTAACTTTGCCGGTTTCCTTAATTCTAATAGTGAAATAGTAGACTACTCTAAAAAGGCAATGGTGATACTGATTGTTCCTTATATTCTACTCGCCCTCAATATGGTAACTGACAGTATATTCTATGGAGTAGGTAAGACTCAGTATCAGGCATATCAGGCCATTATCACAAATGGATCCGTATACGTTATTGCCTTCATCCTTTATCTAACCAATGTCTGGGCACCTTTATTTGCTTCAATACTCATTCTTTTCGGTATTGGTATATTAGTAGACTCTCTTCTAACAGTGTATTATGCTTTGCGGGTGCTTTATTCTCGCAATAATACATAGCTAGCATTATTAGAGAAGTGGTTAAACAAAACAAAGCATTGTTTCAGGGAGAGTTCGACTCTGCTTATTGGGTTTCTTTCTTATTTGACATATGACCATTTGCACGATGAGGTTCTAGTTTCTGTAGTCCTAACTTAAAGAGGAGTATCCTTTATGTGGGCAGGGCACTCATAGCTCGTTGGGTTACCGGCCACCTGCTCCCGAGGCTAGAATTCCGGTAACTCTAACTTAAAGAGTGGTATCCTTTATGAGGGCAGGTCACTGGTAACTATAACTTAAATAATGGTATCCTTTGTAGGGGCAGATCACCAATAAATTCATAACTTTCTTCTAATTGCTTATCATTATGTACGATCTAAGCCATTATACAGCAGAACATAGATTAGAACTTGAAAAACTTCTTAATTCTCAAAGATGGCAGGAGACATTTAGTTCTGGTTTGATAGATGAAGTTAGGGACGAGAAAATTGAGCCAGGTAAAACAAGAGACTATATTGATACTGTTGTCAATCAACTGCTTGAATTTAACGAAGAGAAGGTCAAAGATTTAATTGCACAACGTTATAAAGATAGAGATTGCTTATTTCGTGAACTATCAAGGTGGCCTGCTAGTTTAGAGGGTAAAAACCCAATATTATCTTTTGCTGGGTTTAATGTGACTGCAAAGTGTAATTTTGATCCTAAATGCGTTTATTGTAATCAACCCTGGGTTGAATCTTCAGTTGATTTAGAAGCGTGGAAGGAAGTTATTGAAGATATTACAACTAATAACAATCGAGAAGGACCTTATATTTACATTACAGGTGGTGAACCCCTAATATTAGGAGAGGAAATTTGGGGTGACGATGGCATTATCAAATTTGCAAGTGAAAGAGGAGCAGCAGTTAATGTAAATACAAATGCTATAACGTTAACACCTGAAGTAGCTTTACGTTTTATTAAAGTAGGCTTAGCAAAATTGCATATATCATTAGATGCCTCGGATAGGATAGTACAAAATCATTTGAGGGGAGAACATTTTGACCAAATCTTAGAAGGCATCTATAATGTTCAGCTAGCTAGGGACATTATTGGAGCTTCCTACCCTATTATTCACACGAATTGTGTCTTGACTAATAGAAACCTTGACTTGTTTCCAGAACTATTTGCTTTTATTTTAGAAAAACATAAACAGACAGCAGATGAGAATGATCCTTTTCATAATGATTTATTTCCTCATGTAATTCCTGTTGGTGGTAGTGATAATGATTGGTTAAGGCCATCAGAAGATGAGTTTAGAAGATTTTATGAAGTGATATGGCCTGAAGTATGTCAAATGTGGGATAGTTATCAAGAAAAATTTTTGAGTCCTTCAAGAAGAAAGAGGGTCTTTATTTGGCTATTTCTCAAATCCATTTTTAAGAGTAGAACATGAAGGTGGTTTAGACGCTTATGTTAAAGTGTCTGCAGAGAGTCATTATGCAAAGTTAGCATTAACACAATATTGTTATGTAGCCCCAACGCAAGCCAGTTTTACGCCTGATGGATATCAATACAGGTGCGGTTCTCATGCAATTCGTCGTATTTTACCCTTAGGTAATATTAGGGAAAGAGGAGTTTTCGATAGCATTAGGGAAGAGATATCTGGCCTTGATAAGCTGCCCCAGGAGGAAGATTGTTTTGGTTGCGCATTAGCAACGTTATGGATTAACCAATCTGTTGAATCAAAATTAAAAGAAAAATTAGAATCTATGCTTAATGATAAAGGAATAAAATCATAAAAAAGGTGGAGGCTCATATCTACTCATGCCTTATATCTACTCATACCTACGCCCATGTATGGTCTTCGGGATGTATGTCCAACCATAATAAAGTACTTACTCTAACTTGACGATATCTGTTCCTTTGTTTATATTGACAGACCCCAATGAGAGGACTACAATCAAATCCTAATATGTGAAATATCCAGTAGTATGATGAGGTTTTATACATAAAGAAAGGAGACAGATATGGGCGTATACGAGGAAATAGGGGTCAGGCGTGTTATCAACGCAGCATTCCCTCTGACGGTTTTGGGAGGTTCTACTCTCTCCAAAGAGGTGATGGAGGCTGCCCATGAGGCGAACAGATGCTTTGTTGACATAGGCGAGCTTTGTGAAAAGGCAGGTGAGATAATCGCTGGGATTACTGGAGCGGAAGCAGCTCATATTACGACGGGAGCATTTTGTAGTCTCGTTCTAAGCGCAGCGGCGTGCATAGCAGGTAAAGACCCAGATAAGATGAGGAACCTACCTGACACAACCGGGATGAAGAATGAAGTTATTATCCAGCGAAATCTGCGAATCGTTTTTGATAGAGCCATGGAGGTTGCAGGCGGAAAGTTTGTTGTGGTAGAGCCAACTCTGGAGGCAATGGAGGTAGCCATAACTGAGAAGACGGCCGCCATACATTATTTCCCTCAAATGGACCCCCCAAGGACTGACGTCGTCCCTCTTGAAGAAGTCATAGATTTAGGGCATAGGCACGCGGTTCCCGTCATAGTCGACGCCGCCGGGCAGACATATCCCACCGATCGCTTAAGGATGTTTGTGAGGATGGGAGCTGACCTGGTATGTTACAGTGGTAAGTACTTTTCAGGTCCCAACTCCACAGGCTTTGTCTGTGGTAGAAAAGATCTTGTAGAAGCTGTGGTAGAAAATAGCTTTACAGGCCCAGACGTAGGGTGGGTTGGCAGAGGCTATAAACTGGATAGGCAAGAGATCATTGCCCTCATAGTCGCTCTTCAAAGATGGATGAAGATGGATCACGAGAAGGAGCGGCTCCAACCCGCTGGAGAGAGGCGTGACCGGCTGATGGAGTTGTTGAAGGCTATACCCGACGTTAAGTTGATGCCTCAGCCATACCGTTACCATGTTGTTGGCCTCCAGATAACATTGGAGAAGAAGACCCCGGAAGAAACAGATGAGCTGGTCAAGAAGCTGAAGGAAGGTGACCCATCCATACAGGTACGTATCGCATTAGTGCCTCCATACGCGAGCGAAAACAACTTACTTATCAATACTCTGTTCCTTGCGGATGGTGACGAGCATCTCCTTGCCCAGAGACTGAAGAGCCTAATTGCAGGTGGAGGTCTATAACAACTGCGTTCTCCAGCCGGGCAGAGAGGGTTCGAGATGCTTCTTGTTGATTGCTGGTTACTCCAGGTGCTGACTTCCTTGGCAGGCGAGTTCAGGGATCCCAATATATCGAATTCACACACATAGAGGCGGACCAAAAGAGCAGGAGGATAAACTATGAAAACTAAAGCCATATTGCTCGGTCTAGGACCGATGGGCCAGCTTATCGCTAGGCTTGCATTTAAAAAAGAATGGATTGAAATCGTAGGGGCAGTAGATATAGCTTCACAACTGGTGGGCAAGGATTTGGGCGACCTGCTAGGCTTGGGTAGAAAGACTGGTGGGGGGTCCATTTGAGGGAAATAATGTATGGCGGCCGTCTTCTCAGTTATGGCTACCTCCATTGCCTCCAGAGTTGG
>JABUBK010000153.1_pt1 | contig 14466 bp, 20 predicted proteins | sample 7332671 | NCBI WGS metagenome assembly JABUBK01 (sample SAMN07256342, study PRJNA390944) | subsurface metagenome | isolation source: Methane hydrate marine sediment | place: Pacific Ocean: Eastern North Pacific, ODP site 1244 | collected 2002
TATGGGGGTTAAGCTTTATAAACTCAATTTTCTGTATGTTCTCGTAAATTCGGTTATAAATAGAATTTATACGATCGAAGAATTCCCTCGATTTGACGTCTCTTTTTCGAACTTTATAGATCAACGGACAACGTATGCATCTGTACTTAGTTGGTCTTCCTAAATTATCCGATTCGATTTCCATCCAAATATGTCTACATGCCATTTTTAACCACTCTTAGATGAGTTTTTACTTTTTTGTAAAGCAGATATTACATGTTAATAATATATATTTTCGTATATAAACATTAACATTCGATAACATCCAACATTTTCCTATTTATAAGTTAATGATTTCATATATAAATGTGAACATACTCCTATTAAGTTAAAGAAAATTAATAATAACTTATGGTAAATATGATCGAAACAACCGAAAAAATTCGAGAAATTGGTAATTCGCATTATGTAAACGTGAGGAAGGAATTAATGGAAGGCTTAGGGCTAAAGAAGGGAGATTTGGTTAAGATTACATTTGAAAAAATAGAAAAGAAGTAAAATGGCAAAGAAAGAAAAACTATTTAGACTAGCGATAGAATTGGAAGAAGTAATTGAGAGCGAATCGGAGATTTTTCCTTTATTTGTTTGTGGCCAAGTTTGTGCAGGAATAGATGAAATAAAATCGACGTTAAAGCTTTTTAATGCTCGATTGACCGAATTTATCGATAATACCCTCATCCCAAATCTTAAAAAATAATGAAAATAATCACAAATCAAAAAATAGGTTGTTAAAAAATGGGTAATTGGGATTATTCTGGAGTTAAAACGCTTACTTGGAGAGAAAGGTTACTTGAAATGGTGGGTGAAGATATAGCACAATATTTAGAAAGAAGATATGGAGATTATTGTAAAGATAAAAACGAAAGAAGTTCAGTTTCAGGCGATAAAGCTCAAATGGAGAGACATAAGGCTAAACAAGAACAATTAATTAAGTTTGGAATAAAGTTAAGAGAAAAATTGAGTTTCTTTCCGGCCGAACCAAGAGGGGAATCGTTCGAGCAAATATATAAAGATAACGAAACGTTGGACATTTATTTTAAGAAAGTATATGACGATTTTTGTAAGGAATTGGAAGAAACGGACAAGGCATTTCCTATATACAAACAAAGAGGTCCACACAAACTACATATTGAAATGACTGATAAAGAAAAACAACTATTTAAATACAAAGAAATAATGAAGAATGATTGTTTCATAGAGAACATTGATAAAAGGAGAGCTGATTACGAAAAGATTAAAGTTGAGTATGAAAAAAAGAAAATTGAAGACGAAAAAAGGAGAGCTAAAGAAAAAGAAAGAAAAGAAAGAATTGCAAAGAAGAAAGGACATTCAAACATTAAACCAATAGATTTCTACGAAAGATTGTATTGTAGATATGGATCACCTTTTGGATACGAAAGGTTTTGTAACCACAGTGAAAATTATGTCATAATGCAACAAGAAAGAGAATGGGACGTTTATTTTGAAGAAAGAGGAAAACCAAGCGAAGATGATTATCGTTGTTCGAAAAAAAAACCTTTAAGATATAAGTTAGATTCATTAGAAGACAACAAAATTTATTTAGACAGATGTAAACAATTGTTAAAAGTTTTTAAACCATTTTGTGATGATTATGATTCTTTTGACGATTTTCAAGCTCAAATAAACATTTATCGGGAATACTTAGATAAAGGTTATTTAATAACTCGCCAAATAGCTCATATAAGCAAATCTATTGGTAGAATTTTCTGGCGTAGAATAGATAATGAAACAAGAAATCAATTAAGTGTTTCTGACAAAAACAAATACAAAATCGATGTATTTAATGATGATTCCTTTGATATTAAAGAAATTAAAATTAAAGTCAATAAATTTATAGGTGGAGGAGAGGAAGGAGAATTGGAGATATTAACGATAATAGAATCTCTTAAAGAATATCTTAAAGACCATAATAATAGAATAACAGCAAAAGAATATTCAACACTAACAAACCAATCTTATAAGATGGCATTGGTTGTCTTAAAGAAGTTTGTCGTTAATAAAGAATTGAAGTCAAAAAAGGAAGAAAGAGGGTTGAATATTTTTTACAATTAGAGGTAAATCTGAAATCCAGATTTCCATTTAGTCTTGCTTCAGATTTCTCTATTTATTTGTTATTTTAAACCTTATATTTTATATTTATATTTGTTCTACTATTAATTTATAATTTTAATTTATTCTCAGATTTCCAGATTTCCCTTTTGAAAAAAACACATATATATATAGTGGCCAGGAAAAAATTTTTATGGATATGGATCCAGCAGGAATTTTTTTTTATAATTTTTTTATAATTTTTTATAATTTTTTTATAATTTATAATTTATAATTTTTTGAAAATACCTTGTTTTTTTCCATTTTATTAGAATGTGTTTTTGGGGTTTCTACCCTCAATATAAAAATCATCAAGTTTTCTTGATGACCTAATTCTACACTCTCTCAGCCTCTAATCACCTTTTCTAAAAATCACCATAAAATACATTTACAAGCGATTTTAAAGCATGATACTCTTGGGTAGTATTGACTTCCTCTTTTTTATATTGCGTTCTCTCGCCTTCTAACGCATTTCTTTTAGGTTTTTTTCTTTTTCAAGAGAAAATAATTGTTAAAGTTTCTTTATTTAACGTTTTTAATAATCTGAAACACTCGTTCGTTATATTTCTTTATTATATTTTCTCGTTTTGCTTGAGCTGTAATCTTAGAGAATCTCATTATCGTTCCAAGAAGGTTCTCGGTCTGGGATGCTTGTTTATAGTTAAGAGAAGTATTATCGGATATAAAATTAATCGCAAGTGTTCTTATCCTAAAATAGAAACGATCTTCAATGAATTCGTGAAAATAGCTTTCTAAGGCTTCCAATTCAAAATCATTAGGTTTATAGTTTTCGTTCATAACTTTAATTTTTAACCCGTTAATTGCATAAAATAGAGCAAATAGAGATTTAAATCATTGCGTTAAGATAAATTAACATCATTAAATAAAACCTTTCTTAAAACAACTAAAATGAACATAAAAACGAGAATTATCCAAGTGTGCATGGGTATTTTATTGAGTTTACCCGATAAACTCAATCCTAAACCTTTTGATCCACAACTGCATGAAAATTATTTTTCTACTAACAGAATACTAAGTTTCCTAAGTGAGAATAAAATACTTCTGGAAGGAAAGACAATCCCTTCGGATGGCGAAGGGATTCTCAAAGGTAGAAAATGATTTTATTTGGTATTTTACTCCCGGAGATTTTTTTAAAAAATTTTATCCTGGATCCAAATTTGTTAAATATTTGATCTCAGGATGACCACATTTTTATGCTTCTTAACTCATTTTTTAACCGTTTTAAGAACAATTTTTCAATAAAGTAATGATAATGTTAAGAAATTTAATTTATCGAAATTTTCGATTGTATTTATTGAGAATATTTGATAGATACTCCTGGAGAAAATTTTTTGTTAAATTTCCAATGGAAATGAAAATAATCGTTAAATCTCCAATGGAGAACCTTAACTTTTTTGTTAAAAAAAAGATTTTATGTAAAGAGGTTTTACTATAACATAATATCTCTATGATCAGATTAATTATAGATCGTGGGAAAAATAAAGATTTCTCTTAGTAATTGCTAACCTATTTGAAAATAAGAGAAAAGAAAAATTTGTAATTTACATACCCCCCCTTTTTTTGGGGAAAGTTTGATATTGTGATCCTACAATTACCATCAAGATAGGAATATATCAGGTTAAATATATAGATTATTCTAAGTTGTATGTTTTCTTAGAAAGTGAATTATATAATATAACATTTTATATTTTTATCTATTATTAGTTTCCATCTATTAGGTTAGGAGAAGAAATCGATTTTTAGGTAAAAAAAAGTTCTTATAGGTCAACGAATCTCGTTATAGGTGGAGGCTTTATTCTATTGATATTTCCAACCTTTTTTTCCTATAGGAAAATCTTTTCACCTATAGTAGAATTTTTTTCCTATAGGAGAATCTTTTCACCTATAGTAGAATTTTTATTGCCATAGGAGAGATTTTCTACCTAATTAAAATCAATCAAACTATTAATGTTAATTAAAATTTAGAATTATAAATCAAAATAGTTTTGTATAATTGCTTTATTTTAGATTTTGGTTAATCTATTAATATTTCTATATCTATATAATAATTTAATAAAAAATAAAAAAAATAAAAAAAATAAAGAATTGAGTTTTTTAAGAATTCTCCAAAAATTGTTGGAAAATATTAGGAAATTAGGAAATTAGGAAATTAGGAAATTAGGAAATATTAGGAATATTTTTAATAGTACTAACGCTTCCCTTTCCTTTTCCCCCATAATCAATAAGATAATCTTTAGTTTTCAACCAACCTTCGTTGTTCTTTAAAAGTTTTTTGAATTTATAATTATCCTTTAAAGTATCACCACAACCTATATAATCCTCTATTTCTTCTTTAAACACCGCTTCTGATTTATCGTTGTAGTAAATTCTTTTCATATATTTTCGAACTTCACTAATAAATTCTTTTATTGTAATTTCATCTTTAACGATATTTCTAAACGTATCTTTAAATATTTCGTCCATGTTCATGCTTTTTGTTTCAATTAGGAGCGAATCTCTAAAAGGGATTATTAATTTCATACATTTTTGCTTAAAATAATTGAAAATGCTTTTATCTACTTTTTTAGAGAATCTCAAAGCAGATAAGCTTTTGAGAGCTTTATAGCAGATATTTAAAGATCTCATATTGATATCCGTATCTGTTTTAAATTGATCTTTTTTATCAAGTAAAGCTTCTCGATAAATTTTCCTTAAGGGCTCTTTGTCTTCTTCTAATAAATGAAACCCTCTATAGATCTCTTTAGCTTTATGAAGGTAATTATACAAAAGATATTGAATTTTACTCTCAATTGTATTCGTGCTTTTGGGAAAATCGTAGTCGTCTAATTCTAAATCGTTATCAATCTCATCTAATAACATTCCCATAGATAAGCTTTTTTCGTTGTCCAAAGTTCGTATTTTAATGAACGTATCTGGGATCGGGATAATATATAAAAGATCAAACCGTTCTAACCTACTCCTACTATTTTTATCGTCCCATCCCATGTTTTTAAATATGCTTTCATCCCCTTTAAAAGATCCGTCCTTACTTATAACACAATTTTGTGACATAACTATGGATTCTCTTACTGGTCCTTGAAAGAGAGTAGCATCTTGAAGGCCTCCCGTATTTCCTTTTTCTAAACACCTTAGGAGATCTGTAATCATAAGTGGCATTTTATGTGCTTCATCAAAAACAATGGTTCCATCGCTATATAATGGGAGAATCCCATATCTTACTGTTGGCGTTGTTTTATCTGGATCTCTTTGAGTTGTTCCTATTAAACCTGCAGACGTCATTTTATCATTACACTCAAAAACTAAAAAATGCCTTACCCCTATAATATATTCGATAGACTCTTCAATTTTACTCTTATAGGTTGATGGTGGCCCCATAATAATGCTATTTAACGTATCTCTAATGTGTGCTTTTTCGTTCCAAGAACCTCCCGTGGTATAACTCATAATGTTTAGCAATTTTGTAGGGAAGTATATATCAATTAGATAAGTTAATGGATGTATTGAGTCGATTAGTTTTTCAAAATACGAGGGATTTGCCTTAAGTTTATTTTCTAACGTTTTAATTATTCCCTCATCAAAGCTTTTGGTTTTTTTTGGTTTGATATCAAAAACCTCAATATAATATTCAAACTTCTGTTTTTTTCCGCTCCTGGATTTTAAATCAAAATAACTGACTCGTAATATTCCTAAAACTTCTACATCTTCTCCCAGATTTATTGTTTTTGCTTTCTCTATAAAGTAATCTATATTATTCAAGATAATACACGAAAGCTCGTTACCACTCCTTTTAAAATCAAGATCATCAATCGTAAAATATCCTATTTCAAACGAATCTGAACCGATTTTCTCAAAATCTCTATTTTTACATTTTGGTTTTATACAATATTCTGGACTTTTTATCGTGTCATCAATATTATTTAGATAAAATTTTTGAAATTCGCTTATACATGTCGTACATCTAAATGTTATAGAATTGAATCCAAGTCTTTTACTGATTCCACTACTCAAATACCTCCCTTCAAAAATAGTGAAAAGATTTTTAAATTTTGTCCTATTCTTTGTTAAATCTATTATTTTTGGGATCAAATTCTCACAATCTATTGCATCAGGGATAATATGCAAGTCTTTTGACTCTTTTTCATATATTTTAAATAATTCTTGTACATCAGGTTCAAAGCTTAATCTATCGTATAATCCTTCTTTGATATATAGTATAAAAGCATCTGGATCTTTACGGAACAGTTTAATAAATTCATTACCTAAATCCTTTAACTCAAGTCTTAATTCTGGGATATAATTAACTAAATCTCCCGAGAGAATTCTATCTATTAAGGGTTTAATGTATTTCTTTTCAAATTTAGACGTCCTGAAGAAATCTTCAATTATTCTCTTATACCTTATAGGTTCTGTTGGTTCTTGTTTTATTTTTACTTTATAATTAGCCATTTTTATGTTCCTCCCAAAAATACCCATAACATTACTAAACCAACAAAAATCATAATGAGATAATAAATTGTGGCAGTGTAATCTTTTGTTCTATTCAATCTGCCATCCTTCCTTGGCACTATTCCATGCTTTTGTTTTTTAGCTTGAGCTTTCAGTTTTTTATCCTGTTCTTTTTTCTTTTTAGCTCTTTCTTTCTTTCTTTTAGCTTGAATATTTCTTTTCTTTCTTTCTTTTAAGATTTTCAGCTCAGGTAATCTTATTTTTGTCATATTTACCCCTCTTCTTTGATTCTTTTCCTTATGTAGATGTAATCGTCAAAAAAATCAAAAGCCTCGTCGAACTGCTTTTCCGATTCAAATCGCCCCGTTAAAACGAACATCCTTTTACAGTAGTGACAAAACCTTAAAAGCGACACTCTTAAATTATCCTTTTTGTGATAGCAATCGGCATAATTAAGGTTATGGTTACAAAACGAGCATGTCCCCTCTATAAATACCTTATTGATATTGCTATTTATAACTTCAAAAAAGATTATTTTATAAGAAAAAATTAGCGATAATTTCTCCTTAAATTTGTCGCCCATTTTAACAACTTTAGTCGGATAAACTATGTCAGGCCTTTTACTTGTTCTTTTTTCGTCATTTAACATACTTTAATTATCAAAAAAGTTAAATAAGCAGAAAAAGTAATAGATCATAAGGAAATGGTTTAACTTCCAAGTGGCCTATTTCTTTTTTCTTTCTTTTTTGATGTCCTCATTTTAATTCTGATTCTAATTCTTTAATCTTTTTATTGTTTTGGCCAAGCTTTTCTTCCAAAATCTCGTAGCTTTTAATCAAACTTGCTCGAATCTCTTGTTTTTCTTTATTTTCCGCTGTTGTTATTTTAATCACTTATATCTTTAATGTTATCATCTATCAATTTGTTTAATTCTTCTTGAAGGGTTCTTTTGTTTAAACTTGCTTGTACTTTTAATTTTCGATGGCATTCAGAATCCATTAAAATATGCTTCTTGTTTCCCATATTTAACACACCTACCTATATTTATTAATTCTTATCAATCTTGATTTTTTTATCAATAATATTAACGCATAACATATATATAAATGAATCCTTCCTCCAAAAATGTAAAAGGATTACGTAAATAGTTCTAAATCCAAAAAATAACCATAAATTTCATCCAAGAAATAACCAGATTTCTGGTATTTAAATTGGGTAAAATACCACAAATATGGTACAATCTTCATGTCTATTTACATTTAAAACAAGAATCTATATAGAATAAGAAAAAAAAAAGAATTTAAAAATTAGAATTTGGAATGGCTCGCATATTTCCTTTGGGTTTCACCTGGAAGATGGCTCGCATTTTTTCAGTGGGTTTCAAAATTTTAATGGCTCGCATTTATTAAGTGGTTTTCATATTGTAAATGGCTCGCATTTATTAAGTGGTTTTCAAATCCATTATGGCTCGCATATTTCCGTTGGGTTTCAAGATACGAATGGCTCGCACATATATATTGGTTTTCATCTATTTGATGGCTCGCATACCTCTTATGGTTTTCATAAAGGAGTTGGCTCGCATTAATTATGTGGGTTTCAAGTTTTTCATGGCTCGCAATCATAAAATGGTTTTCATCTCTCTTATGGCTCGCATACCACTAATGGGTTTCAATTTTTTAATGGCTCGCAAGAATAGCCTGGGTTTCATTTTATCAATGGCTCGCATAGTTTCATTGGTTTTCAAATAAAGAGTGGCTATTTTTTTAATGTTCCTTCTTTCTCGATTGCTTCTCTCCAAGTTATTATGTGAGAGTGATTTAGTACACCCTCGACGTAATTCTTCTCCGTGGGAAGTCCGTTTAGCTCTCTTGAAGCGTTCCAATAATGGTCGAGAAAGATTTTTCTCATTTTTCTGAGTGCTCTGTTGTGAGCGTGCCCCAATATCAATTGCGTAGTAGATTCAGGATATACATCTTTACCATTTTTCTTTTTCTCAGGATATTTTTCGTGCAGATACCCTACTTCATATTCTCGATTCAGTTGCTTTTCCTTTTCTTTAAGATAGATACCTCTGTAAACTCCTTTATTTTGTTTCATTAAGGAATCGGATAATTTCCACGTTAACGTTTTCAAGCGTGGGCTGAACGATAAAGTCTCCCCCTTTTTCCGTTTTGGAGCTATCCCATCTATTACGCCGTTCCCAGTATGAGCCCATAATTTTGATACGGTATCGTATTTCGAGCAATCCCCAAATTCTTTGATTAGATTTGCCGATAATATCTCTGCTATGCCTCTGATTTTGGATAGAAACTCGTTATACACGGCTTCTTTAGATATAAAGGTTTCCATGGCTTTTTGGAACTTTTTCTCCAATTTCTTACTATCTTGCATTATATCCCAGCATTCCATAACGTATTCGTGTTCTTCAGCTAATATCTTATCGTCGGTTAAAAGTTTATTTAGTTTACTCAATAACTCCTTGTCAGTGTATTTTTTCTTGTATTCTTTTTTCTCTTTCTTTGTCTCCACTTCATCGAACTTTATGCCGTCAACTAGCTTCCTAATAACATCCCTCACACGATTCATAGATGCTATTCTTACCTGTTGGAAGTCGTAATAAGCGTTGGTTATATTTCTCCCAATTATACTTAAACTACTAGTTTCCATATTTTTTTCACCTCTTTCTTAGTTTAATTTTAAAATAATTAAAAAAAATTAGAATTTAAGAAATAATTTTACTACTCTTTTAAATTATCAAGCTGTTCGTCTGTTATATCGTCTATAATACCTTTTTTAATCATACCATGTCTTAACTTTTCAAGATTTTCATTTAGAATAAATAAACCCGTTCGTATGTCTTTGATATCTTTTCCTTTCATTTTTCTTTTTTCACCTCTTCCTTAGTTTAATTCAATGTCTTTCCAAATATTCAATTACAGCAACACGAACTACCTCTCCCATGGAGACCTCTTTCTTCACCGATTCTAATTTCACGATTTTATGTGTTTTTTTATCAACGATAATATGCTTCTCGTTTTTTGTCATAGATTCTACCATTTAACTATTATTTTTTTTAATCTATTAATTTCTTTAATCTATTAATTTTCGTAATTATTTATAAACATATAAACCAACCTATCTAGTGTTATCAACAGATTGTTAACTCATATTAAATAGAGTGGGAGAATTTTAATGCTACTGCTTCGAATCAACTAAATCTATTCATAAAAATTAGAAAAAATTAAAATTAAAAAAAAAAAGAATTTAAAATTTAAAGTTTGGATTTCAATTCTTTAATGAACTCTTTATCTTCCAAGATTTCTTTTTTAACGGTTTCGATGATCTTCTGAACCATATATCCCGTTCGCATATCAATGTCTTCGTCTTTTAGATCCTCTGGATTGTCATCGAAATTAGTAAAGATCGTTTGTCGCTTCCCTTTGTTTAAAATATTATCTATTATTCGATCCATAATCTCCTTTTCGATTTCTTCCCTCGTATCAGAACCTCTAACGCCAAACAATTCTTCTTGAATCATTTTAAAGTTAGATTCTAAATCCTTAGCAGACGCATAAGCGTGTGTCAATCTGTCATCGCTATGAGCGACAAATTTATTTTCTATGTGTAATGGTACCCTTAGATCCCTGCAGATCGTTATAAAGATACTTCTATAAGAATGAAAGGTAAAAACTTTCTTCCTAGCAGATTTGAGTTCTGGGTATTCTTGTTCTACCATATTGTTGTAGGCTGTGGTAAACATTTTATAGTATCGGTTATATGCTCTTTCAGGTTCTTCGTTGAGCCAATAATCAGAATCTTTAGCATCCTTATTAATTTCAAGATGTTTCTGGATTGATTCTTTAACTTCACCATAAAGAAAGGTTGTAAAATTCACACCTGTTTTAATTCTGCTAGCATCAATTCTCACTAATCCATTTGAATAATTCAAATATCTTAAATCGCCGTAAGTAAAACTAAGAATTTCTTTTGATCCTAATCCACTAATCAGCATCCATTTCATTATCATTTTAAGGTTGAAATTCTTTACGTATCCAATAAGTTTCTTAGCCATTTCCATTTCTTTATAGAAATCGATCGAATACTTAGCTTTTCTCATTGATTTTTCGGTTTCTTCGTCATAATTCTTAAATTTGAGGACTATATCGTTCCATTTTAAAAATCCACGCAAATGTGCTTGATAATTCATACTTGTAGAACCTGAGAGTTTCCTCTCAATTTTTAACCAAATAATATAGTCTTCAATGTTTTGCTTAAATACAGTTAATCCATCGCTATCGTTGGTTTTTCTTAAGTCTTGATAATAATGAATTAACTCAAAAGGAGTCTTCGCAAAATCGCAATATTCGTCTAAAAAGACTTCTAACCCACGCAAATAATTAGTTAAATTTACTTTCTGAATTTTATCTTCAAAAGAAACCTCGTTAGAAATCTTAGATTTCTTGGAATTAATTGAACCACTAAGATAATTCTTAACTGAACTGAAATCCAAATAGCTCAACCATTTTTGGTTCTTTACTCTTCCACTTTTAGTTTTTTCCACTTTTTTTATCACCATTTTTATATTATTAATTTTTATTATTGATGATCACCTAGTGAAAAATAGCATATATAAATGTTCGGTAAAAAACACCACTTTTATGGAATTTAATTACATTTAATCACCATTTTTATGGTAGAATTATTGGGTTTGTTTATATCCGAAAAAAGAATCCTTTTTAATCGCCATGAAACACATCTATAAGCGATTTTAAGACATCGAAAAAAATGCTGAAATTTTACTAAATTTTATAAAAAATTCTCTTTTTTTCATCTTTTTTAAATGGGTGATAGAAGGCTTGTAGGCATATTGTACTCTATAGTAGTATATACTTCCATATTTTTTAATTTATGCTCTCCCCCCTTCTAATATTCTTCTATTAGGTTTCCCTCTTATTTTTTCTTTTTTTCTATAATTTTTCAAAAATTCTCTTTTTTTCATCTTTTTTAAATGGGTGATAGAAGGATGGAAATACCCTTCTACCAACGATGGACATGGGACAATCGATAATAAATTATTTAATATCCAGGAATGATTTTTTTCTACCTGGCCATACTATTTTTTTTTCTTTAATTTTATACTACTTTAAAATAAAAGATTGAAATTTCGTCTTAAAATGAAGGTTTTTTTGGTTTTTTAATGATAGTAGATTATCGATTTCAGGAAGATAATTTAATCCCGGATAAAATTTTTTTCTAAGTTTGTAAGTGTATTTAGTTAAGAAGAGAAATAATTTTTAACAAATTTGAATTTTTTGTAGTATTATTAAGAAAAAAAAATGTATTCTAAAAAATAGAATAAAGAATGTTTTTGTTGAAATATGTATATACCAAAATACTTTGTATATACCAAAATAGTTAAATATAAGTGTTGAATTATTATCTGTATATACAAAATAATTAATAATAAAACCGAGATGATTAAAAAAATGGCTGAAAGTCAAGGCAAACGATTGTTAATAGATTTTTCCGAATATTTTAAACCAGATTTTAAATCGATTACTTATTTAGCATGTAGTAAAAAAGCAGAAACTTTATATTTAGTCCATCAAAACTCTGAAGGGGAAGAGGAGTGTTATGAATTAGCAACTTCAGGAGAGGAATTAACCAATATTAGAGATCTTTTAATTGATGTAGTTAGTAAGATTGAAAAGAATTACGGATTAGAACAATCAGTTAAAATAATAAAGAGGGATTAAATTATGTCTACTTATTCAAAAGATAAAAGAATTATGAAAACTATTAGAATAAGCCCAACAGAGAACGAGAATTGGAATATTAGCAAGATTCACGATTTTTTGTTAGGGATTGTTAGTTCTAACGATTCTATCGAGATAAACGAACTAAAAGGGGATATTAAAAGGCTTTATCAAATCATGAACGTATTCTTACTTCCTAAAATCAACGATATTAAAATAGCAGAGATCCCTAATTCAGTTTTAGAGGAATTAGAAAATTTAGAGGGGAGATATAATTTTGAGTAAAATGTCCGATAAGATTAAGGAAGCCAAAAAGCAAATAAAACTTAGGGAAAAAGCTAAAGTTGTTCAAAAAGAAAAGAATAAATTAAAAAAGCTTAAAGAAAACGGTAAAGCTATAACTAAAGAACTCGAAAAGGATTATCCTTTAATTAACTTTCAAAAACTTAGCGAAACCTCTGATTTTAAACGGTTGATTTACCTCGCTATTACGGGAGAAACTTGGAGAGGTACTAATAAAAATTTAGAAAAAATTCTTTCTAAAAAATTAATTAATGTCCAGGAATAATTTTTTTTTACCTGGCCATACTATTTTTATTTTGTTTTTTATTTTTTAACGATTTAATACTACTTCTTAAAATTCGATTCTATGCGTAGAACAGTGATGGGAGGGTGCTTCCAGCCTTTTCCGACAAGTGGAAAATCTTGGTCCAGGAGAAATTATTTTTGAACTTGGGCCGAGAGAGAAAATTTGTAAAGTCACCCGAAACGAGAAATATAAAGAAATCAAACATTAGTTAATATTTTATCGTGAGATCTCAATGCTTTACAACGATATTGGGAATAGGAAAAAAATGATCATGTATCGTAAATTTTCGATGGGGTGTTTTTCAGGATTGAATACTTCAGAGTTAGACTAATTGATAGAATCCATTTCCGAGAGAAACCCAAACCTTTCCAGGAGAATTTGCTACTCTTTCACATTTTATGATGTTTTCAAATCTGGAAGTCTTTAAAATCGAAGAATTTAAATCAAGATTCAAGATTCGAATTAAAAAAACATGGCCATCCTGAAATCAAAATTTTACAGCTCCAGAAAGAGTGAAAATTAATATTGGTTTTCCCCCCCTATACCTATTTTGTGGTTTTTCTGAGAATCGGGGTTCAAATCGGATTGAAGGAATGGGTGGTAGATCGTCTCTATCCATATAAAAATAATCTTTGTCTTTTCCTTCTAATTTTACAAAAAACAATCGTTTAAGGTAAAAATTTAACTGTTTTTATTAAAAAGGCAATAAATATCTAATAGAATTATATCGTTAAGAATAATATTAAAAATAAGAAGAAATTAAGTAAAATGTGAAAAATATGCGAGAAGGAGAAAGAAATTATACAGAAAAAGAAGAAAGAATAAGTGGTGATTTATTTGGATATTTTATGGCACATAATTTGATTTCAATGTTGTTCTTTTTTGCGTTTACAATTGCTTTGGGCATATATGGTGTCAAACAAGAACTGACGTTTGTATATTTTATCAGCTCAGGTTTTTGGCAATTAACGATCTTCCAGGTCTTTCCATGCATCTTAATTAGTGGTATCATCGGGAGAATTACGGCTTTTTACTGCATAAAAGGATATGTTCGTTGGGGGGATCGGAAAGGAAATTCAAGGAGAACCACTAAGAGATGGAGCGAGTTGAACAGAGGAATAAACAGAATGGGATTAAGATTCCTAATTACAGCATTTCTGACGTCGATTATCTACACTACTGTAAGCATTAGTTTACTTTCATATATGATTTTTGACGAAAAAGCATTGCTTCCGCTTATGGTAACATATTTTGGGATAAAAACTGCGATCTACCTGTCGGTTCGATGGTTTGTAGGGAGTAGAGGATAAAAAATAAAAAAAAAAGATTTAAAATTATTGATTTAATAGGGTTTCGAAAACTCTATTTTCGTTTATTAGATGATTCAAATGTAAGCTCTCGTTATGACCTACGGGGTTAAGCTTTATAAACTCAATTTTCTGTATGTTCTCGTAAATTCGGTTATAAATAGAATTTATACGATCGAAGAATTCCCTCGATTTGACG
>JABUBK010000154.1_pt1 | contig 14418 bp, 19 predicted proteins | sample 7332671 | NCBI WGS metagenome assembly JABUBK01 (sample SAMN07256342, study PRJNA390944) | subsurface metagenome | isolation source: Methane hydrate marine sediment | place: Pacific Ocean: Eastern North Pacific, ODP site 1244 | collected 2002
ACTGGGGGATAGTCTGGCAAATATTTACGATGCCAACGGATATAAGGTGTTCAGAGAATACTATGTTAACGATTACGGAACCCAGGCGGAAAAATTTAGCGATTGCGCCAGGTGTATTTATTTAAGGCATTTTGGCAGGGATACAGATTATCCTGAAGATGGATATCCGAAGGAAGTGGTATCCCTGGCAGTGGAGAGATTGGTTAACAAATATAATGACCGGTTTATGATTGAAAAAGACGGGGAAAAAGATGTAGAGACAGAGTCTTTTAAGAAAGAAATAATTAAGATAATGGTCTCATATATCAGTGAGACTCTGACTTCAATGGGCGTGGAGTATGACCAGTGGTTTTATGAAAGCTGGCTGTATGAAAATTCAAACTTCCAGAAAGTAATTGCTGATTTAAAAGATAAGGACGTGGTTTACCGGAAGGATGGCGCTTTATGGTTTAGGACTTCCCGGTATGTGGATGACAAGGACAGAGTAGTGGTAAGAAAAGACGGGAACCCCACTTACTTTGCTTCAGATATATTATATCTGACAAATAAGATAGAAAGAGGATATGATATATTGTTATATATTCTGGGAGCAGACCATCATGGTTATGTAGACAGGTTAAGGGCAATTGGAAAAGCTCTTGGATTAGCAGAAGATAGAATGGTCATAATAATAGGGCAGCTGGTAAAAATACTGGATGAGGGCCAGGCTTTGAAGATGTCCAGGAGAAAAGGCAAGCTCTATACCTTAAGAGACTTGATAGGAGAGGTGGGTAAAGATGCGGCAAGGTACTTTTTCAGTATGAATTCTTTTGATACGCCAATGGACTTTGATGTAAGTCTTGCCAAACAGAAGTCGAATCAAAACCCGGTTTATTATGTGCAGTATGCGCATGCCAGGATTGAAAGTATTATTAAAAAGATAAGGGAAACTAGTCCTGACAACTTAGATATAGATAAATATAGTATTGATAAGGTTGATACATCAGAAATAGAGTTTAAAAGTGAAAATGAAAGGCAGCTGGCAAAAATAATGATCTTATATCCGGATGTGGTTTACAATAGCTGTAAGAATAATGCTCCTCATCTAATGACTCAGTATTTATACAGACTGGCAACTGAATTCCATTATTTCTATAATAACTTTAGAGTACTAAATGGTAACGGAGATGGGGCAACGGTAGATGTGGATAGACTTATTTTAATTATGCTGACCAGAAGAGTGATCAGGAATGCCTTAAAACTGCTTAGCGTCGAAGCCCCGGAGAAGATGTAAAAAATACGAATATAGGCGGGTTAGTATTTAATTATATGATTTAATTATTTTTGTAATTTAGTTAACATATACTCAAGCCTGGGAGATAGAGGGAGGATAGAAAATGATACTTCCAGTCACTTCAGAAGTTGGCCAAAACGGGCATCTGGTTATAGGTGGAAATGATGTTCTGAAGTTAAGAGAAAAATATGGAACTCCATTATATATCGTAGATATTACCACTATTAGAAATCAGTGCCAGAGCTTACATACTCTAGTTGTACGCTTACTCCTCTGCCGCTCCAGTTAAAACCAAATTTTTCCTTGCCGCTCACTATTTCTTTTAGGGCTTCTTTTATAAATTCATCCTTCAAATTAAAATTAATAAATCCTGGTTTTACTATATCCACATCTTTAATTTGATTCCATCCAGAAAATACTTCCTCTTTTAGCTTTTCAGCAATCTCTATAGGATTTTTCTTTAAAACCGGCGCAAGTACCATAGCAGCATTGGTTGAGAGATCGCCAAACTTCCTGTTCTTTGGCTCTTCAATAATCAGATTGCCTAAATCAGTTTTAACCTCCGCCAGTCCGCTCACATAATCCTGGATTTTTTGTTTTAATTCATTTATTACCAACAGTTTCCCTTTCACTGGAGCCGACGACCGGACTTGAACCGATAACCTGCTCATTACGAATGAGCTGCTCTACCAGTTGAGCTACATCGGCCAATCAATCGAATAAAATAGCAGCTTAAACACCCTCAGCATCATTTTTATCCTTATCTGCAGATTTGGCCTCTTCGCCGGTATCTCCTTTGATTTCTACTCTTTCATTAGTAACCTCAACTTCCGAAAGCGGGATAGATTTTCTGGTATCACTATCAAATTCCACAATTATAGATTTCTTTAAAGGTTCATACCCGCAGACCCCACCACAGCCATAACTGCATTTTACTTTTATTCCCCTCTCCGGCGCTTTTTCAATAAATTCTTTATATGAATCATACTCATACCTCAAACAGCACATAAGTCTTCCGCATATTCCTGATATTTTAAAAGGATTCAAGGGAAGATTCTGATCCTTGGCCATTTTTATCGAAATTGATTCAAAATCAGTTAAAAAACTTTTACAGCACAGATTCATTCCGCATGGACCCAATCCTCCTACAATCTTTGCTTCATCCCTTACGCCGATCTGTCTGAGTTCTATCCTGATCTTAAAATGAGTAGCAAGTTCCTTCACCATTTCTCTGAAATCCACTCTTTTTTCCGAGGTAAAGTAAAATATCATCTTACTCTTATCAAACATCACGTGTACATTTACCAGTTTCATTTTAAGATTGTGTTTTTCAGTCAGCTCGCTAAATTTCTTAAATCCCTTTTCTTCCTTATCCCGGTTTAATTCATCAACTGAGAGATCGTAATAGGTAGCTTTTCTTATGACTCTATTTAAGGGAGTGGTAATATCGCTTTCACTGATATCCACTGGAGGCACAATCACTTCTCCGATTTCTTTAGCATCATCATCCATATGGCATATGACCTTATCTCCCACTTCCATTTTAATTTCAGCAGGATCATAGTAATGAACAATATCGTTTTTTCTAAACATTATTCCTACAATCAAAGACATGACCTTCACCTCTTATCTGTATATACTCTGAAACTGAAGGAAAATATTATCCAGGGCTAACTCAGAATTAACAGAGTAGTTAAGATAACTTCTATTTTCTTCTATCACTTCCACCAGTTTAAAAATTTCACCTATTTTAACATTTTTAATGTTTTTACTTATAAATAAATAATTCTTTGAAAAATTCAAGCTTTTCTCTCCGGCTCCTAATTTTACCGCAAGTATATCTTCAAGCCAGGCAGATATTATATCAAAAACCCTGCTTATACCCAAATTATGAAATTTGTTTATTTTTCTCTTATGTTTTGATTTTAATATCTCAATATATTTATTTACATCCCTTTTTTCAAAATCACTTTTTCTTATTTCACTAAACTCCTTCTCCAGATCTGTCTTAACTCCGGCTTCCATTTTTTTAAGTATTTCAACCAGTCTTAAGGTTAAATCCATAGAGGCAGTAGAAGCTCTGCTTTGATTCTCCTGTAGCATTATTATGTTTTTAATCCCTTCATTCAGGTATTTCTCCATTACTTCAAAATCAGCTTTTACCGGTGTATCTTCATTAAATTTAAAATTCCAGCTGTAAACCAGGCATCTGGATACAACTGTAGGGAGCATTATTGATATATCCTCTGTAAGTAATATAAATATGCTATCATCATCAGGAGGGTCTTCTAGAGTCTTCAGCAGCCTGTTGGCAGCTTCCTGATTCATAAGCTCGGACTCTTTAATAATACATATTTTTTTCCCAGGATTATAAGAGCTCAAGCTTATAAACTTCTGTAATCCTGCAATTTTCTCTATTCTTAATATATTCCCTTCCGGTTCCACAACTAAAATATTGGGATAAACACCTCTTTTTGTATTTCTGCAGATAATGCAATCTCCACATCCGTTATCAACACAATTTATGGAAGCAGCAAACGACAGCGCAAGCCTGCTTAGAAGCTCCATATTATTTCCATAGAACATATATGCATGTGAAATAGTATCATCTTTTATCATTCTTGAAAGCAGCATTATATTTGACCGATTAACATTATCTTCGGTCAAAAAATCAATATTTTGAAGTATTTTCATTTTTTATTTTTTAAATACTCGCAAACTTTACTTTTTATTTCTTCAAATATACTTTCCATATTCTTTTCACCATCAATAACTACAATCCTATCTTTATTTTTCCTGGCAATATCCAGATAACCTTTGTAAATCTTTTTTTTAAAATTATCCTTTTCAAGCTCAATTCTATCTCTTTTCTTGCTTGCAGTATCCATTCTTTTTTTGCCTCTGCTAATTTTAACCGACAGTAAAAAAGTTATATCAGGCACTATCTTGCCAGTAGCCCACATGCTCATATCTAAAATTTGTTTCTCTTCCAGTCCCCTGGCAATGCCCTGATACACCACAGTTGAATCAAAAAACCTGTCGCATATCACGATCTTTCCTTCCCTTAAAGCTGGAGCTATTACCTTTGATACAAGTTCTGCTCTGGAGGCCAAAAAGAGAAAGGTTTCAGCCTTATGGGACATGTCCAGATTCCCCTTATCCAGAAGAATATTTCTAATCTTGCCGCCAATCTCAGTTCCGCCAGGTTCAATAGTTGTAACTACGTCAAAGCCTTTTTCTCTTAAATAATCATCTAAAAGCTTTATCTGGGTGGTTTTTCCTGACCCATCAAGCCCTTCAAATGTTATAAATAATCCTTTTTTCATCCTACCAGTTAGTCCTGTATCTTTTGATAAAACATCTTGAATAATAATATCCTAATAATAGGAATTTTAAAATTGCATTAAGAGAAAGGATAAAATAACCCTAACTTTCGATATTAAATCTACTCACTGAGAACTTTGAGAAATTCTTTTAGCTTCCTTTATAACTTTTAGATAAACTTCTTCTCTTAATCTAAAGCCTTCTTTAAGCAAATCATCTAAGACTTTTAAAAATTCGTCAAAATCAATCTTGTTTAATTTTAGTGCTTTTAATAAAATAAATAATGTTCCCCTGGGAATTAGTCCTAACATCTTCGCTGCTGTTCTTGCCGAATCTTCATCAATTAGAACTTCCTTGATTCCTAACTTTTTTGCAAGTGTTATAGTAGATGCCTCCCCCTTATCTAACTCTATTGGAACTTCAATTAAGCTGCTGACCTTTTTAACTTTAATCCTTCCTTCGTTTATTTCTTTCTCAACTAAATTAGCATCTAATTTTTTTAACCTCTTACCTTCATTAACCACTTCTTTTTTTACTTCTTCTGAAATGAAAACTTCGTTATAAATGATTTTTAGTAGACCAAGTTTGTTGGTTTTAGCAAGATAAATTAATGGAGTAGAATTAGAAACAATATTACTCATCCAATCCTCTTAAATCCTCCTGGAGATCCTCAAGAGTATATGGGACATGGATATTTCCCTTTTTAACCTCGTCTATTATTTCCCATAAAGACAAATTGCAAACTTTTGCAGCTTGCCGTAAAGTTATTCTTCCTTCTTCATAATCTTTAAGAGACTTTTCTATTAGCCATTTATTTGCAGATTTAATTAAAAATCTTCTTAGAATTGTAGACCTGTCCATTCCTTCTTTTTCAGCTATTTTGTCTATTAATTTAGCCAATTTATCATCAACTCTGGTTGTAATAGTCACTGGCATTTGAACCCCCGTATTAAATTTATTCATTTTAATATATCAAGTTTCGCATAAATGTCAATAGCACGAATCATTGTCTGTATTCATTATCACAACAATTTATTAATTTAGATTGCATAATATTAATTTTAACAGCTTGGTGCTCAAATCACTCACATTCTATTACAGAACCACAAAAATAAGGCAGGATTAAGATGAAAATTTCTTTACAAAGACTTTGCTAAAGAAATTGCTCCCAGTGCTGGATTAAGAAACCAGTTGTTGCATGAATATAACAATCTAATCATAATTTATCTATAATCCTTTCTAAATTTTTTCTGTCTATAATCCTGATTATTAATATAATTTCATTTAATACAGAATAAATAACTCTAAAATTACCAACTCTTAACCTATACACATTTTTAAAACTTCTAAGTTTCTTTGTATCTTCTTTTCTTATTATCATTGAAACACTTTTTAGCTCCTTAATTTTTTCAATAATTTTTCTTTCCTCTTCTTTACCCAAAGTTTTTATATCTTTATATGCTTTCTTTGAAAATTCTATATTATATTTCATTTTAAAGTTCTAGATCTTTAATTACCTGATCTAAAGAAAATCCACCATGCTCAATATAATCTTTATATGCTTCTTCAATAGATTTCCTTATCCTGGGGCTATTTTCAATTACAAAATCTTCTATGTCTTCTTCCGAAAATTTTTGTATAATTGCCTTTGGCTTACCATGAGAGGTTATTATTACATGCTCATCTTTTTCTATTTCTCTAAGTATTTCTGAAGTCTTATTATGAAGCTCTACCACATTGCGAAATTTCATCCAATTTCCTCCTAAATTCAAATATTGCTATTATTATAGCAATATTTTATTATCAGCATAGCTTTATGTCAACATTAATTCTATTAATATATTAATTTCAATACCTAAAAACTTTGCATAATTTAATTTAGTTAAAATACAGGAAAATTATTATTAATCACAACTTATGCTTTAAGGAAAACAAGATGAATGTAAAAATAAAAGAATATGATTATGGAGAATGTGAAATCTGTGATACTCCTATGCAAGAGAAGTATATCAAACAAGATTTCTGGATTAGAGGGGAGCTTATTATTGTAGAGGATGTACCTGCAGGTGTATGTCCACAGTGTGGCGAAAAGATTGTTAGAGCTGATGTAGGCCAGTGGATTGCAAAGTTAATAGAAAATTCTGAACGGATCGCAAAAGCACCAAGAATTTCTGTTCCTTCTATTAAGTTTGATGCAGAAAAATCAAGAGTATAGAGGTAGCTTTTAGAGATGAAAGAATATAATGAAAATGTTTGATCAGGTTTTATAACTTAAACAAAATTTTAAAGGCTACAAATTTTCAAGAGCTAACTTTATTGCACCCTCAACTGGCTTTTTAGTAAGGGACTTAAAATTGATTTTTGTAAATTTACTTTTCAGTTTTCTCATTAAAACAGATTTAAAATATTTCTCACACTTAAAAACATTTCCAACAAAAACCAGATCAAAATCCTTATCTGCTCCATAATGCTTTTCTCCCAGGGCAGATAGGTTAACGTCATTTTCTATATATACAGGGGTATTAAATTCACTGCCAATAATTTCTATCAAATGAAACAGTAGCAGACATTAATTTTTATTGTCTTGTGTATAAATTACTTATAATTTATTATAGAATTATAAAATAAGGCAGGATTAAAATGAAACTTACTAAACAGGAAAAACAAAAAATTATGCTTTTCGCTTCTATTACGATGCTAAAGACTTATTCAGATTAGAGGGTTTACTGGTCTCAAAATACCAAAATTACTTAAATAAAAAATATGCTTGATAAAAATTTTATTCAAAGAAAAATAAAACTAATTCAAGAAGAGTTAAGCAAATTAGAAAGCCTAAGCCATTACTATTTCCGCTTCCATCACTATCCGGGCCAAATGATTTTATAATCTTATAATACAAATCCGTTTGTTTAGTTATAATATCTAACCTTCTAGTAGCAGTGGTATGATATGGCCATTCTCCAAATGGGGGAATTTCTACTTCTCCACCCTGTGATTCAACTCTTTTTATAATCTCATTATTACTATAAGGGTGATTTCTAACAAATATCTCGCCCACTATGCCAACTAGGGGTTTATTTGTTTTATTAATTGGTATATTTTCAAAATCTCTTCTGGCATCCTGCAAAGTATTAACCATTTTGTCCAATATTCTGGACAGAGGGTCATTTTCTTTTGAATATCTATGTTATTTTTAAAAAATTTTTAAAAAGATTTTTCCTATTTTAAATCAAATATCTTACCAGGATTCATAATATTATTAGGGTCAAAAGCTTTTTTAATTCTACACATCAAATCCATTTCAACTGGACTACTTACAATCCCCATGAAATCTTTTCGTTTAGAACCAATACCATGCTCACCGCTGAGTGTACCTCCAAGCTTTTTAGTTGCCTGATATAATTCTTCTAAGGCTTTGACTTCTATATCATACCACTCTTCCATAGTAATTTCAGGGTTCTTTACTAAGGTCGCGTGTAAGTTGCCATCACCAGCATGACCATAACAGGGGATTTTAATATTGTATTTTTTAGAAATTCTATCCAGTTCCGGCATCAAATCAGGGATAACTGATATTGGAACCACAATATCCTCTAGACTCTGATGAGGACTTAAAACCATAAAAGCTTCAGCAATATTACGTCTAACACTCCAGATCCTTTCCTGAGTAGTGCAGTTATCCGCTACGTAGACTTCTATTGCACCATTGGCAAGGCACAGCTCACCAATAGTTTCAGAATCATCATTAACTAAATCTTCACGATTGCCATCAACTTCTATTAACAACATTGCACCTGCATCCTGGTATGGTAGATGTTCATTTAAATACTTACATGATGCTTGTACAGAGGGCTTATCCATAAATTCTATAGAAGTGGGGATAATTTTTTCTTCAGTCATAATTTTAGGAACCATCTTGATGGCAGATTTGACATCTTTAAATAATACAAGTAAATCTACTTTAGCTGTAGGTAATGGAATCAATTTAATTATTGCCTTGGTAACAATTCCTAAAGTTCCCTCCGAGCCTATTATCAATTGCTTTAAGTCGTAACCAGTAACATCTTTAACCAGTTTTCCTCCCAGCTGGACTATATCACCTTCCGGAGTTACTACTTCTAATCCCATAATATAACGATTTGTAACTCCATATTTAACAGCCCTGCCACCACCAGCATTTTCAGCAACATTACCACCAATAAAACAAGTTTCTACACTCATAGGATAACCAGCATAGAACAGGCCCTTTTCTGCAATTACTTCATTTATGTCATTGGTGACTACTCCTGGCTCCAAAACCATCATCATATTATTATAATCTATCTCTAAAATCTTATTCATTTTTTCTAAAGAAATTACAATACCACCAAAAACAGGTATAGCACCACCAGAAAGACCACTTCCTGCACCACGTGGAGTAATTGGTATTAATTTTTTATTAGCTAATCTGACAATCTCTGCTATTTCTTCTGCTGTTTTAGGAATTACTACAACTTCTGGCATACATGCATATTGTTCCTTGGGTGTTTCATCGTGTGAATAGGTTTCTATTTTTTCTTTACCGGTTAGAACATTCTTACTGCCTACAATTTCAATTAATTTATTTAAAATTTCCTCTGTTACCATATTATATTTCATCTTAATTGGCCTCCTTTGCCAATCTTTCATTAAATAGAGGTACAATCTCAAATAGGTCTCCAACAATTCCAAAATCCGAAATTTTAAAAATTTGTGCATCAGGATCATTATTAACAGCAATAATAAAATCCGATGTTTTTATACCAGCAAGATGCTGGATTGAACCTGAAATACCTATAGCTATATATAATTTTGGAGATACTGTTTTACCGCTTAAGCCAACTTGATGTGGATAAGATATCCAACCTCTATCAACTGCATCTCTGGATGCACCTACAACCCCGCCCAAGTTTTTAGCCAGCTGCCGAATCAAAGCAAAGTTTTCCTTTTTTCTCAAACCTCTTCCACCTGATATTATGATATCTGCATCCTGGATATCAATAGCCTCTTCTTCAGTTTTTCTAAATCCTATCCTTTCTACTTTTCCATCAATTAACTCAGTTTTAAGTTTAATTTTAATAATTTTACCTGTTCTACTCCTGTCTATTGGAGCTGACTTGGTCGATTTTACTCTGACTGTAGCCATCTGCGGCCTGTTATAGGGAGTTTTAATTGTTGCTAAAATATTACCCCCAATAGCTGGTCTTGTCTGCAAGAGATTATTAGTGCCTTTTTCAATGTCAAGTCCGGTACAATCAGCAGTCAGTCCAGTATTAACTCTTACAGCAACATGAGGCATCAGTGTTCTACCACTCGTTGTAGCACCTGCAATTATAATCTCAGGTTTATATTTCTTAACCAAGTCCACCAGGACATTACTATAGTTTTCCACAATAAAGTTTTCTAATAAAGGACCATCTACTACATATACCTTATCTACTCCTCTATAGATAAGTTCGGTTAATTTATCGTCACTAATATTATATCCCATTAGTATTGACGCCAGCTCTACCCCTAATTTATCAGCCAACTTTCTTCCCCGGGTTAAAATCTCATAAGATACTTCTCTAACTTTTCCATGACTCTGTTCAACTATAGTCCAGACATCCCGACTACTCATTTGTTTAACCTCCATAGATTAATTCTTTTTTTCGTATAAATTCTATTAATTGGTTGACAGCCTTCAACAGGCTTTCTTCATCATTTGGTTTTACAATTGTACCACTTCTGGTAACCTTGGGATGACTGATTTTAACTACTCGGGTAGGCGAACCTTTAAGTCCGAGTTTTGATTTATTCAGTTTAATATTGTCTGCTGACCATACAGGTATCTCTGTCTTTTTAGCTTTTTGTTTACCGCGCAATGTTGGAAGTCTTGGATAACTTATTTCTTTAACCACGGTTAATAGTGCCGGCAAAGGCATCTTCAGAGTTTCATAACCATTTTCAACTAATCGCTCCACTATGATACTTTTATCAGTAATTTCAATAATTTTACTCACATAAGTAGCCAGAGGAATATCAAGAAATGAACCTATGCCAGGACCTACCTGCCCTGTATCACCATCCGTGGCACGTTCACCGGTTAAAATCAAATCATAATTTCCTATATTTTTTATGGATTTAGATAACACAAAAGAAGTAGCCCAGGTATCAGAACCTTTAAATTCTTTTCCTGTTACCAGTATACCATTATCACACCCCATAGAAATTGCTTCCCTTAAAGCTTTTTCTGCACCTGGAGGCCCCATAGAAATTACTATTGCTTTACCACCATGTTCTTCTTTTAACTGGATTCCAACCTCAATTGCATATAGATCAAGGGGGTTTATAATGCTCTCTACTCCTTCTCTTATCATTGTACCTGTATTTTCGTCCATTTTTACATTACTTGTCTCTGGTACCTGTTTAATAGGGATAATAATGTTCAATTTTTCCCCTTCCACTGTCGTATTTATTTCATTATATAATTCATCATATAAAAATATGTCTTATGGTTAGACCAATATAACATATTCTGCAAAATTCACTCCCTACTTTTAGGTAAAATAATGGTGATCACAGTAATCATCACCATCCATTAGTGTTTTTGTTCTTTCAAATTTGATACATTTGTTAAAAGCTTTAACCAGCGGTTTATCAACTTCACAAAAAAATTTACCAATTTCTGGCTTTCCAATTTCTCTAAAGTAAGTAGCCCATGGGCAAGCTGTAAATTTGAAACGAACACTATCTTTTTTATTTTCAACAATTTCAAATTTATGACCTTGAGTAACCCCATTAATTAGTAACTTAATATATACTTTTAAATCTCGCTTTTTAATTTTTTTAAATCCTTTAATGCTTGAATCTACAATAGAATCTATAAAGGCCTTTTTTGCTAGCTCAAAACTTTCTTTTCCGTATTTTTTTTCAACCTCATCTATTATTCTTGAACTAATGACAGCAAATAATCTAATTATTAAATTTTCTGCTTCTGCAGGTGTTTTTTCTTTATCTCGTATATAATAATCCATACTCATTCCCCTTTATATAATTTTAAAATTTATATTATTTTTATAATGATTCCCCTTACCCCTTTAAACTAGTTATTGCTAGACTTTGTATAACAAGTTGTTGAAAAAATAAAAAAGCTATTAAAACTGGAATTTAAAATAATAGTGTAACCGCATATATGGCACACTATATGGAACCTGCACATTATTTTGGAGTAAAGATATTCCTAATGCTAATGTATATATGGGTTGCTTTGATAGTGCAATATGTTGTCAGAGTAGTGAACCCCACTGAAAAAGGAATGTCCCCTTTTAATTATCCCATCTTGATTTATTACCCTTCTAATTAAGACTTTCACTGTATTGTTTCCTATCTTACAAGTATTTTATTCTACTTTTATATTCCTCTAGCAATTTTTTATTAAATTCATCTCCACCGTCAACATTCGCACTTATAAAAACTGGCGGGGTTAAGCCTTTTTTTATTAAATTTTCAATCACCTGGACCATTACCGCATTCATAATATAACAACCACAAATTGTTGAAGTCGACCCTGTTTTTTGTTTCATTCCCTTCACCTTTGCAACCGCATCTCCAATTACCCCGCAATTATCCAGAATAACATCAGCTCCTACTTCAAACAATCTTTTACCGCTGTAATGACGCGACTTTACGCTCTTAGAGAATTTTAAACTCGTAAGCACTATAAGACTTGCTCCTTTTTTCTTTCCTTCCATTGCTACTTCAATAGATACAGGATTTCTCCCTGAAACTGAATGAACAATTAAAACATCTTTATTTGTAATACCAGATCCTTCAACAATTATCTTCCCATAGCCTTCGAGTCTTTCTATTTTAGATGTATTGCTAATAGGATGTTCCAATGTTGTTAATCCTGAAGCGAATATTGGGTTTACCGGTATTAATCCACCTGCCCTAAAAAAAAGCTCTTCTGTTATAATTCCGGCATGTGTAGCACCGAATATATAAACAGCTCCTTTGCCAATAATTGATTCCGCTATTATGTCCGCAGATTTAATTATATTATCTAACTGTGTTTTATAAATTTTATCTAAGATCTTGTTAGTACTATTAAAGTAATCCTCTGCTAGCATTTTATCTCCCTACTTTAAATATTTTTACATTTCTTATTACCAATATGTTTTTATTACTTGTTTTATTCCTTCACTTAAAGAACTTGAGGATTCTCTATCTAAAATTATGGTTAAATCTTTATGCAACTTTAAAATTGAAATAGGCAATAAATTAGTAATATCCCCTTCAATAAAAGCTTTTACTTCTTCAGATTTTTCTTTTCCTGAAGCTAAAACCAAAACTCTTTTTGCCTTAAAAATATTATAAATCCCCAATGTTTACCACTTTTTATATACATTTTCCATATATTTTTCATAAACTTTATTATTATGATCAGGCTCTACATTTTCAACAGTAGGCGAAATAAATACGTCAAGCTTTACACCTTTCTCTGTTAGTAATTTTGCTGTCTCAGAAACTAAAGACATCGATATTACTATACCTGTTACCGTTGAAGCTGGAGCCACTTTATAATCTAAATTTTTTATCTCTATCAAAGCGTCCCCTATCGGAGCACAGTTATCTATAACTATATCAGCAATATCTCCAAGTCTTTTGCCACTTGAATGTTTTGGTTTTGATACTTTTAAATATTCAGCATTTGTTATTCCAATAACTTTCATACCTTCATCCCTACAATTTAAAGCCATTTCAACTGGTGCTGCATTAACACCGCTATGAGAGAAAATAATAATGGAATCATCTTTAACCATGTTATAGCTTTTTAATATTTCCTTAACATAACCTTCCTGTCTTTCTATCCAAAGTAATTCCCTGGTCCCCCCTGATCCAACAACACTGCTCCACATTAATCTGCTATCTGTAATTGGCTGAAAACCAACAAAAGTTCCAAACCTTGGAAATATGTCCATGCAAGGTAATATAGAATGGCCACTACCAAACAAAAAGACAAACCTTTTTTTATATATAGAGTCAGCCATTATTTTAGCTGCCCCTTTTATATTTTCTTTTTGCTCATTTTCCAATTTTCTCAACAAACTTTGAATTTTTTCTAAATAAACTTCACAAGACATTTTTACCTCCAGTCTTATAATTATACATTTCTTTTAATTAACTCGTTCTGCTGCATTTATCACAGATCCAACCAATGCAGCATTTTCAATCTTACTTATTCTTATTTTTAAATCCTTGGTTATGTATAGCTGAGAATTTTTTATAACTATTTCTTTTAAATAATTAAGAGCAAAACCCATCTTAGATCCTACTCCTCCTCCAATAACAACGAGCTCTAAATCTAAAAGAGTCACTATATTTGAAATCGCCATCCCTAAATAGTCCAACATTTCCTCTACCATAAACTTTATTCTCTTATTTTTCTCTTTACACTTATATAACTCAAAAACCTCTGTTGGAAGAATCTTTCTACCTTTACTTATATCATTTAAAAATCCCCTCTCTACTAATCCCGTTAGATATTTTCCTGAGACTTTCGACTCCAACCAACCTAGAACTAATGTCTTATCTTTACTTATTTCGTCTCTATCATTAATAAACCAGCTAATAGCACCAGCCAAATTGTGGCTTCCCAAAAAAAGCTTACCATCCAAAATTAGACCAGCGCCTATTCCTGTACCAATAGAAATAAAAATCATATTTTTAACTTTTTTCTTATAATGTATGTAATACTCTCCCAAAGCTGCTGAATGACCATCGTAACTTAATCCTGGTACACCTGGCCCGATTCTCTCGAT
>JABUBK010000155.1_pt1 | contig 14416 bp, 16 predicted proteins | sample 7332671 | NCBI WGS metagenome assembly JABUBK01 (sample SAMN07256342, study PRJNA390944) | subsurface metagenome | isolation source: Methane hydrate marine sediment | place: Pacific Ocean: Eastern North Pacific, ODP site 1244 | collected 2002
TTAGGTGTATAGAGTGTAACCAGATCCTTAAAAAGGTAGATAAAGAAAAAATAAAGGGAAAAGTTCCAGTGTTTGTATATAAATCAACAGATGATTTTGCTTATTGTTCAAACTGTGATAAATATTACTGGAAAGGTACTCACTTAGAACTTATGAATAAAAGATTTTCTCACCTTCTTAAAAGTGAGTAATTTTAAATTTATGTTTCCTTATTTTTTAAATATATGCTTTATCTGTTTCCTTATCAAAAATATGCATATTGGAGAGATCTGCAGTTATATTTAATGGTTGACCCACCTTAGCTTTTGTTTTTGCATTCACTCTTGCTGTGAAATTTACACCCTCTTTATTAAAGTATACAAATACCTCATTTCCCATAGATTCTACAACATCAATATCTGCTACGAAGGTATTTTCCTCAGTTTTGCCAAGTGCAAATTCTGAGTCCTCCAAATTCTCAGGTCTTATTCCCATTACTACTTCTTTTCCCTTTAGATTGAACTCATCAATAACTTTACAAACTCCTTCTAGCGCCTTTAACTGAAAATCTCCTTTTCTAACATGATAATCATCTGTTATCACAACATCTATAAAGTTCATCGCGGGAGAACCTATAAATCCTGCAACAAATAGGTTAGCTGGATTATCGTAAACATCTTGAGGGGTTCCTGTCTGCATAATTAATCCATCTTTCATAATAACTATTCTATCACCCATGGTCATTGCTTCAGTCTGGTCATGAGTCACATAAACAAATGTAGTAGCAACTCTCTCATGAAGTTTTGCAATCTCTGTTCTCGTCTGAACCCTTAATTTTGCATCTAAGTTAGATAGTGGTTCATCCATTAAAAATACCTTGGGATTTCTTACCATAGCCCTACCCAATGCTACTCTCTGTCTTTGTCCTCCAGATAACGCTTTTGGTTTTCTCTTCAATAGTTCTTCAATTCTTAAAATCCTCGCTGCTTTTTTTACTTTAATGTCAATTTCTTTTTTTGGCTCTTTTCTAAGTTTTAATCCAAAAGCCATATTGTTATAGACATCCATGTGGGGATATAGAGCATAATTTTGAAAAACCATTGCAATATCTCTATCTTTTGGAGGTATATCATTTACAACCCTCTCACCTATTTTGATAATTCCCTCATCAATCTCCTCAAGACCTGCAATCATTCTTAGGGTAGTTGATTTTCCGCACCCCGAAGGACCAAGCAAAATAAGAAACTCCTTATCTGTAATATTAACACTGAAGTCTTGAACTGCTATGACATCTCCAAATCTCTTCCATACTTTATCAAGTAAAACCTCAGCCATAATCTCCTCTCTTTTATGATTATTAATTAATATTATGAGATAAAAATTGTTATTTATTTAGAATTAATGTATAAATTATCTTTTTATTATTTAATTATTTATATATTTCTAAAATAATCTATATCAATTTAAAAATATTATAAATTAACTATAGACTCTTTACAACACAAATTTTATTTATATTTTAAAAATGTACATCATCAATATATATTCTTATATTTTCAACTTTAACTGATGTTAATTTTTCAACAAAGTTTTTTACTTCCTCTTTAACCCTTTTTCCAATCTCTGGAATAGAACTTAAATATTCAATAATAAGACGAATGTCAATATCAACTAAATTTTCATTTCTCCTTATAATTTTAATTCCTGAGGTGGGTGGAGCTTTTTTTATCATTTTTACTAAATCGCTAATAATTGCACCATGAACTTTATGAACCCCTGGTACTCTCATAACTGCACCGGCTGAAATTGTTGCTATAACCTCATCAGCAAATTTTATACTTTCTTTTTTCAATCTAAATCCTTTCTTTAAAAAATTAAGAATTTTGGTTTTTAAATTAAAAATAATTATTGGATATTAAATTCATATTATGGTTCATTATTTGATTGCTTTCCATGAGTTTTATTATTAAAAATTAGTTATTATAATATCAAATGCTTCCTTACCAGCGAAAATGTTTATAACAAAACATCTTTTAACTCCATATCCGAGAAGTCCCCTTGCGATAGCTAGGGGATGAGAGATGTCATCCATAACAATATATTAAAAATATCTCCTTGCTGATATCTGTTTATTTATTTAGAAATACAGACATATAATATAACAAAAAAACAAAAAATTTACATTACGATGTTAATTACCACTTAAAAAGATATAAAAAAATAAATTTAAATTACCTCAAAATCATTTAATTTAGTAGTAAACGATAATATCAAAAACAGTTGACAAAGCAAACAAAAAGAAAAATGAAGTTAATCCAAAAAATAAGGATATTCCCAGACTCTGAGCAGGAGAAAATCTTATGGATTCTTTCTGAGAAATGCAGGTTGATATATAACTTTGCACTAGCTGAAAGAATAGATTCATGGAAAAATAAGGGTGAATATGTTTCTTATTTCAAACAACAGAATGATTTACCAAAAATAAAAGAGAAATATCCAGAATATAAATGGGTTTACAGTAAGGTGCTTCAATATATTTTACGAACACTTGATGCAGATTATCGTTCTTTCTTTAGTTTATTTAAAAAAGGCGATAAAAATGCAAGATCTCCTAAATTCAAGGGTAAAAAATACTTCACTACAATGGTCTATAACCAAAGCGGATTTAAGTTCAAAGATGGATATATTTTCCTATCACATAAGTATAATAAAACCCCACAAAAATTTAAGATTCCTGATAAATTCAAGTTCAGTAAAGTTTATCAGGTTTCAGTATTTAAAAAAGAAGGTAAATTTTTTATTTGTGTTACTTGTGATAGACAAGTGAAAGATTATATTGATAACGGAAAATATCAAGCATTTGATTTAGGAATTATGAAACATACTGGGGTTAACTTAGATGGTAAGTTTATTGAATTTGAAAACAAGAGATATGATAAATACTGGCAAAAGAAAATACAAAGTATTCAGAGTAGAAGAGATCACTGTAAAAAAGGAAGCAGAAAATGGAATATTTTAAATAGTAACCTGAAACTTATGAAAAAGAAGTGTGCTAATCAACTAAAAGATTTTCAACATAAGTTATCAAGAAAGATAATAGATAATACGAAAGCAAATACAATAATTGTTGGTGATTTATCTGTAAAAGATATGTCAAAGAAAAAGAAAGGTAAATCAAATCATAAAGGAACTAAAGGATTAAATAGAGCAATACAAAATACAGGAACTTTAGGAAGGTTTGTTAGATTTCTAACCTACAAAGCTAAACTTCTAGGTAAGAGAGTAATAGAAATCAACGAGAGAGATACTTCCAAGGTCTGTTGTGTATGTAATAAGAAGCACGACATGCCATTGTATAAAAGAGTTATAAAATGTGATTGTGGAAACGAAATAGATAGAGATAAAAACTCAGCCATAAATATAATGTCTCGTTTCCTATCACAGAATGCCAAGTGGACTGGCTATCAGCAATTTGCTGATAATATGCGAAAAACAGGTTTGCCAATTAAGATAATACACTCGCATGAAGTCCTCTGCAAAAGCTGAGGGTAGTTCACACTAATTATTTAGGATATAATATTATTAAAAGTGTAACTTAATTTAAAAAATCAAAATTTTTTATTAATTTATAGAGAATATTATTTATTATCAAAAAATAATATCATATTTTAGATTTTAAGTATTTTAAAATTCCTACTCGAGTCCCTGTAGCTCAGTTGGATAGAGCACAGGATTCCTAATCCTGGTGTCGTCGGTTCAAATCCGACCAGGGACTCCATTTTTATAATCTACGGAATATTTCCAGTAAAGTCATGTCTGAGTTAGCCGTTTAAGACTAATCTCTATAAAATAAAGAAGATAAACTAACTATTTCTATGTTAATAGACAAACGAGACCTATAGATATCTTTTTTAAATTTTTACGCTGTTGTTAAAAACTAATAATGTATAATTTCTCCTAAGTGAAATTCCTGTAAAATTTTTCTGGAATTAACTACAAACATTTTATATTATTATTAATTAACTTTTAGTTTGAAAATTGTATTTTAATAGATATCTCTTAAAAATAGGGTTATATCAGTTAGTTTTAGTTTAATTAACCTTGTTTTCAACTTTAGGAATTCATATTATTTAGAAATTAAGTGTATATAGGCTCAAGAAATTAAAAATAAATAAAATTTTCAGAATCTCTAATAAGTGGTTGAATTTTTAAGGTAGGGTTTTTGAACAAATTTTTAAAAATATCAAATCTTACATATACATATCAAGGAGAAGATAAACCTGCTATAAGTAATATTAATCTTGAGATAGATGAGGGTGAATTTGTAGTTCTCATGGGTCCAAGTGGATGCGGAAAGAGCACATTAGCGCTATGTATAAATGGGATTATACCAAATGTTTTGGGTGGCGAATTTGAAGGTACGGTAGAGATTGATGGCTTAGATACAAAAGAACACGAAGTTTATGAATTAAGTACCAGAGTGGGTATTGTTTTTCAGAATCCAGATAGTCAATTATGTAATCTGATTGTGAAAGATGAGTTATCTTTTGGTCCTGAAAATCTATTAGTTGAGAAGAGTGAAATCCTAAAAAGTATAGGGGAGTATTTAAATTTTGTTGCTCTATCACATAAAGAGAATAGTAATATCTATGAACTATCAGGTGGGGAAAAACAAAGAGTGGCCATAGCTTCAATTCTAACTATGTATCCTAAAATGGTAATTTTAGATGAACCTACCTCAAATCTCGATCCAATTGGTGCAAGAGGAATAATAAAAGTAATAAAAGAATTAAATAAGAAGAAAAACCTAACCGTATTACTAATAGATCATGAAGTGAGTAACATCCTTTATTTAGCAGATAGACTTATCATTTTAGATGAAGGAACTATAATGTATGATGGAAACCCTCGATATATCTTAGAAAAATATGGGGATAATATTTTCAAAAACATTGGAGTTAGAATTCCCAAAATAACTCAGTTGGCTGTCAGGTTAAATAAAAAAGGATTCAAAATTAGTCCTTTCCCCTTAACAGTAAAAGAGGCAGTGAAATCCATACTAAAAGAAAAGACAATTGAAGTCAAAGAGAAAGAAAAATTATATACAGAGTCAAGAATGGGAAGCGTTGAAGAAAAGGCTGAATTTGTTATAGAAAAAATAATTGATGTTCAAGGACTAAATTTTAAATATCCAAATGGAACAAGAGCAGTTAAAGATGTAACTTTTAGTATTAATAAAGGTGATATGGTTGCCTTAATGGGTAAAAACGGTTCTGGAAAAACCACGCTTGGCTCACTTCTTATAGGATTAAACAAACCTGATTCTGGAAAAGGTGTTATTGCAAATTTAGATATAAACAAATCATCAATTAATGAACTTTCTAAAAAAATTGGTTATGTTTTTCAGTATCCAGAACACCAATTTATTACAAGTTCCTGTTATGATGAGATTGCTTTCTCATTAAAAAGTGAAAAATTTGAGGAATCAGAGAAAAAACACAGGGTGGAAAAAGTATTGGAGTTATTGGAACTTACTGAATTTACAGAAAGAAATCCACTCAATCTGAGTATGGGACAAAAAAGAAGACTTAGTATTGCAACAATGCTGGTAAAAGATTTGGAAGTTCTGATTTTAGATGAACCATTTACTGGTCAAGATGGAAAAAATATCTCAAAATTAATGGATATAATACAAAAAATAAATAATAATAATTTAACCATATTGATAATAACTCACGACTTACATATAGCATCAAAATATTTCAATAAAGTTATGTTAATGGATAATGGAGAGCTCGTTTTTTATGGTAAAACATTTGAACTCTATGACTTCCTTGAAATTAATAAATTAAGATATATAAATACCCCGCAAATTTTCAGACTATCTAAACTTTTAAAAACAGAGGGGAAATTAGATATCCCTATAGTTGATGATGTTGATGAATTTATGAAACTTTTTGAGGTGACTTAAAAATGAGAAAAGCACTTGCATATTTTAAAGAAGATAGTTTTTTTCACGAAATGGATCCAACTTTTAAAATGCTCTGGATTATTTTAATCTCTATATTCGCTTTCTTAAAAAATATAGAACCAAATTATTTATCTGTTATAAATCAATTAATTATTTATATTTTAGTTATAATAATTGTTTTTACTCTTGGTAAAATAGGACTTTTAAGATATATAAAGTCAATGTCTTTATTTATTCCTCCAGCATTTTTCATATTAATCTATAAAGCTCTTTTTTACCCCTATACTACAACCAAACCATTTACGTCTATTTATGAACTATCTTTTATAAAAATTACTTATGAAGGATTATTTGAGGGAATAGGAGTTGCTTTAAGAATTTTGATTTTAACTTCTCTATCTATAATATTTATATTAACCACTGAGCCTAAGAAGATGGTGCAGAGTTTAATGCAGGTAGCAAAAGTGCCATACAGAATTGGTTATACATTATATACTGCTTTGAGATTTATTCCATTAATTTATGAAGAATATAAAAACATAACTAACGCTCATTTGGTAAGAGGAGTTGGATTCTCAAAGATAGGGCTACATTCAAAAATAAGTCTCTTTAAAAGTTCCATTGTCCCACTTCTTATAAATGGTATTAGAAGAGCTCAGGAGGTATCAATAGCCATGGATAGCAGGGGTTTTGGAGCATATAAAAAAAGAACAGTAGTTGATAAAATAAAAGTAAGAAACTTAGATATTGTTTTTGTCTCTTTTACATTTTTTCTTTTAATATCTTATATATTTTTTCTTATTTATTATAAAATTTAATATCTTTATATTTTTATCCAATTTGATAAATTTCCCTATAAAAACTGGGGGATTGAAAATTTATCTAAATTCCAAGAAAGGAAAATGATGGAAAAGAAAAGAAAAAAATATTATTTTTCAACTTTTGATTTAGTGTTGATGGCTTTAATCGCAGGAATTGGTGGAGTAATAAACGGTTCTTTTATGTACACTTTTATCCAACCCTTCAAGCCACTTTTTACCTTCTTAGGACCCGTATCTTGGGTCCCACTTTCAGGATTGTATGTTATATGGCCAATAATTATTAGACTTTTGATTAGAAAGAGGGGAGCAGCAACTCTTTATGGATTAATACAAGGGTTTGTTGAAATGTTAGCTGGAAATAGATTGGGTCCTTGGGCTATTCTTTTTGCAGGAATGGAAGGTCTTCTTGTAGATATTGGATTTGAATTGTTTAAGGATAAAGCTAAACTTTTCGGTTCACTTTTAGGAGCTGCTTTAGCAAATTTAGTAGCTGTTGAAATATATTTTTTCCTATTTAAAATGACATCACCATTTGAATTATCTGTTGGTGGATTAATTGCAATTTTAAGTGGAATGACATTCGCTGGACTTTTAGGATGGTTAATTGCAAAAGCTATTTATAATACAGGTATAATAAAAAGAGGAAATCTTTAAAAAAGATTTTAATATTTTAAATAATAATAAATAAGGAGGTTTTTTGAAGTACCTTTGGGCACCTTGGAGGATGGAATATATTTTAAAAGAAAAAAATGAGGGTTGTATTTTTTGTGAAATACCTAAAGAAAATCAGGATAAAGAAAATTATGTTCTTTATAGGGGAAAATTCTGTTTTGTAATTTTAAATACTTACCCTTACAATAATGGGCATATAATGATTGCTCCTTATGATCATATCAAAAATCTTGAGGAATTGAACAGAGATACTATAAATGAGTTAATGTCACTTTGTCAAAAAAGCATTTCTGTTTTAAAGAAAAAGATTAATCCTCAAGGATTCAATATTGGTGCTAATATTGGAAAGGTTGGAGGGGCAGGTATTTTAGAGCATATTCATTTACATATTGTTCCAAGATGGCAGGGAGATACAAATTTCATGCCAGTTATTTCAGATACTAAGGTTATGCCTCAATATCTATCTGAAACATATGATTTACTTAAAGCTGGTTTTTAATTTCTAAAAAGTGAGATTTACCTATAATTAATTTATAAAATCTTAAAAGATATAATTTAAGTTAACAAATATAATACTTCTAATTTTTTACTCGTCTATCCTCCCCGTCAGTTGAGGGAATATTTATAGTCAATATAATTTAGCTTCTTATTCTTGTTAATTCAAATACCACTGGGCTATTGGGATCTATACAACATAAAGTTGTCTTGTCCTTATCTTCCTCCCACGGAAATTCCCCTCCATATCTTAAAACCTGTAGCATAGGATACATAATATAAAATGCCCAACTACACATATTTTTTGGTACTCTATCATCCTTTATAATCCAATTATCTCCAGGTTTTATCCCTAAAGCACAGACTCCTTTTCCTAGAATTTCCTTAACCTTTATTTCAACTTCATAACCTTCGTCACTCATTTAAATTCCTCCTTTTTATTAATCTATTTCGACTATTTCGATAATCCAATATCCAAATTTACTGCTATTTCGATATCATTCTATCCAAATTTCCCATTTTGTTAAGAAAAGATAAAAAAATAATTTATTACTTAAAAATTTTTAAGATTCTTTTATTTTTTCATAATCTTAACTTGTAAGAGTATCCCTAAATTTAATTAATTATTTTTTATCACAAAATATCAAAACCTGCTGCCTTTAATCTTACTATTGTGGTGTTATAAGGGTCACAGATTTCCTCTTCTAAATACCTGAAATAACCTATCTCTTTCAATTTTTTAATCATTTCTCTTCTTTCATTTACTGGCATTAGTCTTGGATCACTCACACACGCTACATGAAAATTTATATTTGACTTTAATAGATTTTGGATGGCTAAAAAGGGAAGAATATAATAATCACCAATTGCTCCTGTTCTTTTTTGAAATCCCTCCTCATCTCCTGCCTTTAATGATATTCTAATGTGAAGGTTATCTTTGGAATATTTGCTTAGCTCCTTCACATAATTTTTATCATAACCTAAAATTATTCCATTCGATTCTAAAATGAAGAGGTGATCACCCTTGGTTGCTAAATCTAAAACTTTCAACAAATGTTCCTTACAAATAGTTGGTTCTCCTCCAGAGATTCTCAATTTTTTAACATTCCTTGATTTTGCATTTCTTAAAAGTTTTTCATAAACTTGATTGGGGGAGTAGAATCTTCCATATTTGTATGGAAAATCTCTAGACCAGTTAACCCAACAAAAAACACACCGAAGAAAACAACCTACTGTGTATCCGGTTGAAATTCCTCCATATACACCAGTACAATAAAACTTTGTATATTTTCTATTTGAGTCTTTACAGACAATCTTTTCAGTTTTTTTATATAGTTCTATTGGATTGAAAGGCTTAAAATCTTTCTTAATAAAAGATGGGTATTTATATTCTCTTCCTTGATATTTATGTTCTTGTTTTTTGTCCATTTTCTTAATTTAAGGAAATTTGGAATAATTAGATGATTTAGAGGTTTATTTTTTATTTCTATTTAAGTGACTTTAATAACATTTATAGGTTTTATTTTCTATTTTTGTTTGAATAGTATTAAAATGTTTAGAATTTTTATTTTTTCTTAACTTTTATGTTTGTTTCCAGATTAACTGGGTTAATTTTTTTGGTGGTGAACCTATAATCGGAATTTTTTCACCACAAGATGGACATTTCTTATCTTTAGTAATCCCATAGCTTATAATTTGAAATCCAAACCTTTTAATTAAAACTTCGCCACAGTTTGGACAATATGTATTCTCATAATCATGTCCAATAACATTACCAATATATGGGAATAGAATACCCTTCTCTTTAGCTTTATTATATGCCCATTCTAAGGTTCTTATAGATGTTGATGAATTAATAAATTTATATGCAGGAAAATATCTTGTGAAGTGAAGAGGAACTTGAGAACCTAAAGTTTTAATATGTTTATTTATTATTTCTTCTATCACATTTGGACTGTTATTTACACCTGGTATAACTAAAAATACCATCTCTACATGAAGTCCTAATTCTTTAGCATATTTTGCATTTCTCCAGATTACTTCATTATTTATATCTTTTGGATATTTTATATAAGCTTCCCTGTCACCTTTTACATCAATTTTTACTGCGTCTATTCCGCTTTCAGCCAGCATCTCAATCGCTTTTTCTGTCATATATCCATTTGAAACATAACAATTATATAATCCTTTCTCCTTAGCTAATTTAAATACATCAAGTGAATATTCAAATAACGTCGTTGGTTCATTAAAACTAACACATATACCATTATCTCTCTTATTTACAGCTAAAGAAACAATATCCTCAGGGGAAATATAATTTGCTTTTAGAGGATTTGGTTTTTTCTTTGAAAGAGCATAGTTTTGACACCATGGACACTTAAAATTACAAGACCACGTTGAAAATGTAAGGGCCCTTGATCCTGGATAAAAGTGGAAAAACGGTTTTATCTCAATAAGTCTACTTTGCAATGAACTTATATCTCCATATACTAAACTATAAAGCTTGCTATTAATATTAATTTTAGTATTACATACTCCTCTTTTGTTTAGAGGGATAACACATCTCCTCTCACAAACTCCGCATTCTACATTTCCATTCCCCACCATCTTTTGAATAGGAGTTTCCCTGACATTTGGGAGTTTAAGTAATTTTTTAAAATTCTTCTTGAAATTATTCTTCATAATTTTTATTCTATCATAGTGTCTTTTTGCAAATTAAATTTTAATAGACTCTTTAAATTAGTATAAATTTTTTTACTTAATCAATAACATTTTATTTTAATCGGTGAAGAAATATATTACAACTTGAGTTATATCTCATAATTTAAAATAAATCAGACAACAACTACTTAAAAACAAATAATAATTATGCTAAAATATATAATCTATAAAAATTAAAAGAAATTTATAAATAGTGAAGGAGGTTTGAAATATGTGTGAAAGTAGTGAAAAGAAAAGAATCCCCGTGATAGATGAAGAGGAATGCACTGGCTGTGAAGTATGTGTTGATGAGTGTCCTAATAATGTACTTGAGTTAAATGAAGATGGAATAGCATTCTTAGCTCGACCTGAAGATTGTGATGGTGAAGAAGAATGTGGTACTTGCAGTGAAGTATGCCCTATGGAATGTATTACATATGAATAAATAAAATACTACAAAATAAACTACTGTATAAATAATTAAAATAAAGTTAATAAACACAATTTAAATAAATAGATTTAATAAATTTAGTGCATTATTTAAGTGATGTACTAAATTTATAACATCAATTATTGTTGCAGATGGAGTTATCTTTAAAATTATTGCTTTACATTGAGCTTCCCAACCATTCTTGTAACCAAAATCACTAGTAAATGTAATAATTTTTTTTTCTTTCCCCATAAGATTAACACTCCTTCATTTATACAAGTATCACTTTTATATTTTCTCTTAGTGCTTTCATCTTTTTTAAAAAAATAAACTTGGATAAATTTTGAAGTATGTTAATAAAATTTGTTAATATTAGAGTTGAATTAAAAATAAATTTTAAAAATATTTAAATTTATAATATTTTAATTTTAATAGATTTTCAAAATTATGCTTTCATAGGAGGTACAAAATGGAAGAAGAGAAAATTGAACAAGAAGTTAAAGAAGAAATCAAGCAGGAGCCAAAGAAAAAAGTTATAGAGAAGGAAGAAGAATTAAAAGAAGAGAGAATAGAGAGAGAAAAAGTTCATGAGGAAGTTAAAGCTAAAAAGAAAAGGCGTCGAGCTGGTTTAATAACCGGTATTGCATTAGGTGTTGGAACAGTAATAGGTGCAATAATTGGTCTGCTTTTTGCTCCAAAAAAGGGTAAGGAAACAAGGGAAGAGTTAAAGAAAAAAGCAGAAGAATTAACAGAAAAAGGTAGAGAAAAATTCGAGGAAGCAAAAGAAAAATTGGGTCCAACTATTGATACTTTAAAGAAAAGGATTTCCAGTGCAATAGAAGCAGGTATAAAACAAGCAAAAGAAGTTGAGGAAAAAATCCGGGAGAAAGCTTTTATTGAAGAAGAGGAAACAGAAGAAGAATAAATTATTACTAATTCTTCATATTCTCTATAAAACTTCTATAACAAATGTAAAGGAAAATTCTTAAAAGGGATGATCTCCTACTAAGAGGTGATTTTTTAAAATGGCTTGCAAGCATTTTAGAGAGGATGTAATACCCTCAAAAGTAACAACTGATAAAACTACTCCACAATGCTTTGGAGAAAGGATAAGTTATATTTGCTATTTAGGTAAATATCCAATTGAGCACCCAGAAAAATGCAGAGCATTGGGATATAATGACCCTTGCTGGAAAGAAGAAGAGGGTAAAGAAAAATAGTTGTAAATATTAAAATAATTATATGTACTAATAGAAAGAGATAAATTGAATACAATTATATCTGTTAAAAAACTTACTAAAAGGTTCAAGAATTTAACTGCAGTAAACGAAGTGAGTTTTAATGTTAATGAAGGTGAAATATTCGGTTTTTTAGGTCCAAATGGTGCAGGAAAGACTACAACAATAAATATGCTATGCACACTACTTTCTCCAACAAGTGGAGAGGCTGTTCTAAACGGTTATGATGTTACAAAAAATAGAAATAAGGTTAGACAATGTATCGGACTTGTTTTTCAGGATCCAAGTTTGGATGATTGGCTAACAGCTAAGGAGAATCTAGAATTTCATGCTATGGTTTACAACATTGAAAGAAAAATAGCAAAGAAAAGAATTGATGAAGTTTTAGAAATTGTAGAACTAAAGGATAGAAAAAATGATTTGGTGCTTAACTTCTCCGGTGGTATGAAAAGAAGGTTGGAGATAGCAAGAGGATTAATACATTATCCAAAAGTACTTTTTTTAGATGAACCTACTTTAGGTCTTGACCCCCAAACGAGAAATAGGGTATGGGAATACATTAGAGACTTGAAAGAAAAAGAAAATATTACAATTTTTCTTACAACTCATTACATGGATGAAGCAGAGAATTGTGACAGAATAGCTATTATAGATGTAGGGAAAATTATCGCTATGGATACTCCTATAAATTTAAAAAAGAGGGTAAGAGGAGATATTATAACTGTTGAAACTTCTGATAATAGAAGTTTAAATGAAGAACTGAAGAAAAAAAAAGTAAAAAATATAATTTTTTATAATAACAAGATCCAGTTTGAAGTTTATGATTCTGAAAAATTCATACCCAAGTTTATAAAAGAATCTAAAGAGGAGATTATTTCAATAAGTGCAAGGAGACCAACTTTAGATGATGTATTCTTGAGCTTGACAGGAAAAAAAATAAGAGAGGAAACTGTAAGCGGTTTAGATAGAATGAGAAAACGTTTTAAAATGAGGAGAAGGCTTCACTAAAATTCTAAATTTAATAATTTATTTAAAAACTCCTTTTCCTTCTTGGCGGGAGAGTTAGAGACTGAATAATTAAAGAAAATGTTAAAACTGTTAACTCAATTTTTTATAAAACTGATAAATAATAATAGGATAAATAAGTATGATAAGAGATTTAAAAGGAATTTACATAATCTGGTTAAGAGATATAAAAAGATTTTTCAGGGATAAACCTCGTCTTATCACAGGTATAACAAGACCTTCACTTTATCTGTTTATTTTAGGAAGTGGACTGTCTAGTGCATTTGGAATGTTTGGGGGAAGAGGAGGAGATTGGTATATGGATTTTGTTTATCCAGGAATATTAGGAATGATAGTCCTATTTACCTCACTTTTTTCAGCATTCTCAATAGTATGGGATAGAGAATTTGGTTTCTTAAAAGAAATATTAGTTGCCCCAATCTCAAGAACATCAATAGTTGTTGGGAAAGCTCTAAGTGGTAGCACTATATCTCTTTTTCAGGGAATAATATTGCTTATATTTGCCCCGTTGCTTCATATAAAACTAAATTTTCCAATGATTATTAAAATTTGTTTATTAATTTTATTAACCTCCTTCGCTCTTACTTCACTTGGAATATTAATTGCATCAAGAATGAAAAGTATGCAAGGTTTTAATATGATAATGAATTTTTTAGTTATGCCTATGTTCTTCTTATCTGGTGCAATGTTTCCATTAAAAGAATTGCCAAAATGGTTAGAATATTTAGTTAATATAAACCCTCTAAGTTATAGTATAGATGCTCTAAGATATGTAATGTTAGAAGATAGGACATTTTTAGCACATCCATTTTTTATCAATATATTGGTTATATCAATATTTGCTATAGTAATGATTTCAGCAGCAATTTTTGTTTTTAATTTAACTGATTAAAATTCTTACTATAAAAGTTTATTGAAAAAAAGTTAATATAGATCTGAAAATGTAAATATTCAGTCAATGCTGTCATTGCGAGGAGATTAATATCTTATTGTCATTGCGAGGAGCGTAAGCGACAAAGCAATCTCCTTTAGAATAAACTGTTAAATTCTGGGATTGCTTCCCCTTCGCTCCACTCAGGGTCGC
>JABUBK010000156.1_pt1 | contig 14388 bp, 11 predicted proteins | sample 7332671 | NCBI WGS metagenome assembly JABUBK01 (sample SAMN07256342, study PRJNA390944) | subsurface metagenome | isolation source: Methane hydrate marine sediment | place: Pacific Ocean: Eastern North Pacific, ODP site 1244 | collected 2002
GTGTGGGTGACAGGTCTGGCTACTCCGTAGCTAGAGTGGTAATGATCAGAGAAAACACGATCTTGGAGATCGAAAGGTCTCGGGGTGTCGCATAGCAGCAGAGTGCATGATCATATTTCTATAGAGCTGTTGTCGTCAAGGTATCTACGATATGCCCATTGTCGAGAATAAATACTCGACGAGGCAAAGTTGGATACATGATATGGAGAAGAGTGGCGGGATCGCCGTGAAGGTTTGCAGTCAGTCGGGGAGTTGATGATTATCCCCAAAATCGTGAACTTCCAGGTACATCTGGTACAGTTTTTACGACTCGGCGCATCTGCGATTCAATATGATGCAACCAAAAAGCTTCCTGGGACAGGTCTGTGCGAATCTAGGAATACCTGAGTTCTCAGAGAAGACGTATTCAATCCTCTGTGAACGCCAATATGGTCGTCAGTTGACACAGCCACACGCGGCTTCGAGAGAGCAACTCAACCGACATTTTGGTGGAATCGGAGTCGGACTTGAATAGTGCATAGAATTGCAGATCTCAATATACTGATCATCCCGTAACATCCGGTGACAAAGTGTCTTTCGTCAGTCCAAACAACACGTTCATGATGAACGCCATCCCACTGGCGCATGACCCAGCAGGGTTGTCTGCTTAGGTTCCATACAAGTGCAGCAGCTGAACACTATCTTGTCCTTGAAGCAGACTCGCAGGTGTCATGATGCGAAAGTGATATGGGAATCTTCAAATCTTCGATGACAGTAAGGTTCATTGTTTGTAGGAGTGGACATGGTCTCGCTCGCCTTAAAATGCAGGGCTCGAAGCTTGTAGTGCAGGGGATAATACTTGTGGTTAAAATACTCTTGGTTGCTCGCGTTTTGGCCATTTTTCCCGTTCCATAATTCGCTTGTATCACGAATTGACCACCGCCAAATTTCTTTCCACGCGAAGTGGTCTCGCATTGTGACAAGTTAGGTGCTCATCTAGCTCGCCAGCACGGGCCAATTATTTCTATTGCGCTGGAGAAACCTGTGTCGTATCCTTGATCGATACATCGAATCTAGAGCGTCTTCGACTGCGAAAAAGCCCAACAAACCATGTTGCCGATGTCAGCCTCGACCAGCCGGGTTCCACCAAGCTCGCGATCGAGTCGACCAGCAAGTATCGCACCGTCGATCTCGTCCGTTCTTTCAGACGCAACGACGATCACTGCACCAGTCCATGAGCAGCGTGGTTTCAAGTCGCGTGAGGCATATCTTGCGGCCTTGAACGATTTCGCCGAGAGCAAGCTCTACATGCCGACTGGTGATCATACTTTGCATGGTTGGTATGGGACCCAAACAATGGACGATTATAAAAACCGCCCTGGTCTTCGTGATGGGAGAAAGAAGAGGAGATCAAGCCAAGCAGAAGGAAACGATAATGTAGATAAGGAAAGGAGGCCAACGATGGCAGTAGTTCCCGAGGCTTCTGACGAGTCTGCGAGCGTTCCGACTGTAAGGAGCACGGAAGATGCAGAGAACGACGCACCAAATGCCGGTAGCACAGAGAAGCAAGGAAGGTTCAGAAGGCTAAGTCGAGTCTTCTCGGGCGGCAGCGGGAGCGGGAGCGATAAGCGGGCTACAATCAGCTGACTGATTGATCGAGGACTTTTGAGACGACGGTTTTTGTAAAAAAATCCCTTGTGCTTGATCACGGATAGAATTGATGCTCGTGGTCACTGGTCAGCAGATCGTGGTCCAGACCTAAGCTTGATGAGCATGATCTACTTGTCTATGCTGAAAGCGAGGGTAGTGTCCTTGGCTCTCAGAACGGGGAGGGTGACAAAAACCATGACTCGTGATCGACGTGACAGGAGAATGATCACAATAAAATTGCGCGTGTGACAGCATGTCGATAGGTCGTGTCAGTCCACGTCTTGATGAAATGTTGTTCTAATGGAGCGAGTGGATTTCCATGTCCCAATGAAACCCAGCGATTGAGTCTCGCGCTACATGATGGTGAGTCGGCGTCGCAGAGTCGATAGCAAGTTCAGCAAGTGTCATTGTACAAGAATTGGCACGACCAATACCATAATATGTAGTCCGTGACATGCACCTCCTTGATAAGTACACCACGCACGAGGCAAGTGGCACACATACCTAGCTAGCGCAACGGTTAAGATCTTCACCAGGGATTGTGGAGTAGGCTATCCCGTCTTGCCCGTGCTCCACATTCCGAGGACTTGAGAGGGCTTCTAGTTTGCCGCGGTGACTCGGATGTTGGCTCTGCACTCTTTGATGATACTCCGTTAGCTACCCGAGGACATCTTTGGTGGCCGAGCTGCATACACAGGTAAGTGTACCTCGCTAAAGATTCCGATAGGATGGCTGTCATACCCAGTGTGGCTGTTCGAGCGGTTTTGCAGTGCGCCAAGCAGGCCGGGTAGGACATATCGACGACATGAATGACGGTATCTGGTATTATTCCTGTGATACCTGGGTATGAGCCGCAGAGCTTCGAGGTTATTTACGGAGCCCACCGGGGGAAAAAATGTTCCCCGAGGCCAAGAAGGATTTCCAACAGTCTGGATCTTTTCTACGGCCTGCGACATGGATGCTGTCGGTAACTGCAGATGGTCGAATCGTCTGCCATGATGTCGTCGAGATTGGATGACATGGCGAAATTGTACTTGTACCAGACGACCAGAGAGCAGACTGCGGTCTCTTACCGGACAGGCAGCATGCGAGCTTCATTGTAAAAATTGGCAAGTACCCATCTATGTAAGCAAAGGACCCCCTTCGGGTTGTGAAGAGATGAAGACGATACGGCCGAGCTGCCACGGGTGTTGCGTATCATCAGATGGTACGTTGGTTTCACCGCTTCGTCGCCAGAATGCTCCGTGGACTAGTAGCTATTGTTATTCCGAGATCAGTCCGAACGACGATCCAATAGCGTGGCTGTGAGTACGTATGATATGGGTATGGGTATTCGGAGGCGTGTCCCTTTGTGGAGATTCGCATATTCGGGGCTAGCGACAAGCAACCAAAACGCGAGTCAAAATTTTGATGGGAATGTTCTCACTACCTGAGCAGCCTTGCAGCAGGATGAGGAATCGAGACGCCGAAACCCACAGAACGCCAGAAGTACTAGTATCTGTTCGTTCCCCTTGCAACGTCTGGTAAGATGCTGAACATCAGGTTGGCGGAGCAGACACTGGAAGGGCAGGTGCCTTTCTGCTAACGTTTAGTGTGTCCCCACTGAGCAGCCATAACGGATTCATTTCCCGTTCAGAGACATCCCTTCAGCTTCCCTAGTATCTTGACTCGCTCGTGGACCATGCCCTCTGACCTCTCAACATTGCATTGCCGGTGGCCCCTGATACAGTGGTGCCGCCCCCGCGCTGGACCACGCTCGACTCTAACAAACCAGAATCCATCTGGTATTTGGTAGAATGTCAGCACTTCGATCATGACGCTAGAAGCATTCGATCTGTCCCAAGTTTCCAACTCTTTTGGCTCTGAATCTGACGCCTTATCCGGTGCTGTGCATACCTCCATACCTGACGATCTCAGAAGCCGCGATCCATCTAGGGCTAACGTGCCACTGACCCCCGATCTTTTCCAGCATCGGAGATCCTGGTGTAGTATTTGTAAAGCTTGTTCGATTCACCAATCGTACCCACCTACTGATCCATAGGATCCGACTCTTTGGCCGCCTTCATGATCAAGTTCCTTCGCGACTCGTATTCCATGCATCAGTGGTCGGCAACAGTGGGTTCCAGTCTCATAAAGTTGAGCTTAGCGCCCGGTCTGCAATCCGCCACCCAATTCCTCACCACCATCCCCTCGCCTGGTTCCAAATCAGCACCCAAGTATTCCATGCAGCGAGCGGCGTCTTCGCTACCCATGCACATGAGCCTCACCTCCATCCGTTTGAACAGCCTGCATAGTCGCTTACGTGAAGCTGTTGGACTAGCAAACTTTGTTCTAACCTCGACTTTCGAGGCATCTGCTACGCCTATCTCTACCCCACCTGTCAAGTGTTGAGAATCTGGCCCGGCTGGAACATGGTGCGGTTACTTTTATTCATATTGTGCCTTCCCATCATCACAGCTCGTTCCCCTTCTATTCCTCCGACAGAAATTCAGCTTGGACACAACACATTCGGGGCCGTCCTATTTTTCAGCTATATCTTTGCGGCACTATACTTCACTAGCTATATCGTGCTTAGCATATCGAAACCTCCTACACAGACTTTGAATCGGTCGAAATCCACACAGGGGGCGGGCTCGCCACACAACCGGAAGGCACCGAGACAAGCTGGTTGGATCTGGCATCATGGAGCCTTTGCAACTTTCTGTGCTCTGTCCTTGGCCAGTTTCGCCGTCTTGTCCTGGAACATGCTGAATTTTCTGGTAATATCCTATCTTGAATGGTCAGCGAAGCATCAAGTCTCGACACCTGTGGGGCTCCATGGTCTGACGCTGCTCAAGCAACGGATACAATATGTCTGGCTATGGGCAACAGGTTCAGATCTGTTTCAGACATTCGCCGAGGACCTGATCTCTGATCCGGCACGATGGAAGGTTGTCCGTGTCGCTCTGATTTATTCATATTCATGGAACTCATGGATGAGCACGCTTGGTGAGTCATATCCATGTCCATAGAACGACAGGCATGGGCGAGAGTGGAGGCAGGGCAATGATGGCTGACCCATGAACAGGTCACGAAGCTGACATCCCGAGTCTGTGGGCATACTTTGTATTGGATCAAATTTTGCCAGTCTCTTTTACACAAAACCTCTTCTGTGCCGCCCTAGTGCGGGCGTCAACAGCGCCTTCGCATGTTTCGAAGACGGAAGCAAGATGGTATGCAGGATTTTTCCTTCGACTGGTAGGGTTACTCTGCTACTGTATTGCGCTGTACTGGATCCCGACGACAATCAGGACAGCATGGTTCCTTCCCACCTTGTTCGCTCTGAGGATATTGCTCCTCACTCCCTATCTAGTGGATCACTTCACATTTCAACGACGAACACCCACCCATCCGCGCTCAACTTTCACGACGACGAGCTTCAACTATTGCCTTGTGGCACTATCGATTGTAGCTTTATGTTCTATCAGCGTGCCGGAAGTAGTAGCATCACCTCATATCCCAACCACTTCCTTGAACACTAACTATGCTGCCGCTGCCTTGTCCAATGACGTGGTACTTGGGCTCACAAGCGGTCTAGCAATATTGTTCCTGGTCAGGAGATGATCTTTCGAGTCTTGGCCGTGTTACCAGCGAATGAATATTGGAGGTACAAGGCTTCCTGCCTGATAGGTCGACTTGAACTATTATGCCCCCCGTATGAGCAAGTATTCTCTTCGCGATGGCGGTGACATACCCGAATTTTCCAAAGGTACCATTATGACTGCGGCGTGGAGTTTATTTGAGGATCGTAGAAGGTGTTGTGAGGTGGGGTGTCTCCACTGTTCAAGCTGGATGCCATATGACTCGTGGCGTTCAAGAGAATCGAAGGTGAGGGAAGTTCTTCACTACTATCAAGGACAAACTGGACCTGAGAGAAAGCGTCTTCAATAGCGGGATCAGCTCTACGAGCATTCCTGACGTGAGCGGCGATCTGAGACAGATCAACCGTCGAGCGAATGGTGTCCATCAAAACCTCCTGCGCTTCAGGGTCGCCAGCGCGGAAAGTGGCAATGATACCGCCGAGAAGTTGCTGAAGTCTTAGGAGAAGGTTTTGAGATTCGGCCAGGTTTAGGAGATTTTGTTTGGCGGCTATCTTTCGCCGCTGGTCAGAAGCAACATCATAGACACATTGGCTTCCACGGGCAGCGCAGGCCTCGCAAGGTGAGCTACCTGAGCACTAAAATAAAATTAGAGTGGAATATAGGTTGATAAGTCGGGTGTTACTAACTCGTGTCTTGCGCTGTTTACATGAACCACACGCAGTCGAGATCTTTTTGGGCTTCTGTGCAGTCGGCGATGAGATGCTATTCTCGGGCTCCCCTGATGGTGGTCTTGGTATGAGCGGTCTTGACATGGCAGACGCGAACGAACAGATTGCGATTTCCAGAAAGGACTTTGATAAGGTTTCAGTGAGGAGTTCCTCACCACACATAGAGGGGTTCAAGTACTGCACATCTAACGCCGAACCCGTGTTATGTGTATTGAACAGTGACAGTGACAGTGACAGTGCCTTGCCATGGAATTCGCTTCCATCGAGGGAATTGCGAGCACTTTTTACGTCTGAAATCCATTGGGAAGCATGGGAAGAATAAGTGGAGGGGCGAGACCATCCATTTGATGCACTTGCTGCAGAAAGTCGCAGGCAGGCGAAAAACGGAAAAGGTATCCGTTTAGTCGGCAGCTTTGCAACATTACGCTCTGGGGCGTCACTGGCGTCCTCTTCAGTATCAACGAATGCGTCAAGTTTTCGAACGCTCAACGGCATGTGGCAGGTCGGGAAGCCCCCCTCCTCTGAACCGTCGACAACCTTCACCCTGCTCGGGTCGGCTAGAGTGCTGGGCATTATTTCAGACGCAGCCTCTTAAGAGACTGAAGAGTATTATAATTTAACAAAGTCGGATCAACGGAGATCATTTGTCATGGTTGATCAATGACAACACCTGACGCCGTGCGGTGAAGGTTCAAAAATCGGCTATCACAGCGGAACCCGTGCTGAATACGAAATGGGCCGGGCACAAGCGTTGCCCTTCTAGAACCTCCTTTGACATCAGGTCGGAGAAGAGAACTCCATGTTCCACCAACACAGAAGGACGACGCGCTTAACTTTGGGCACACACACGAGTGGGACAAGGCTACATCGTCTCATCTTCTGTCGATCTTCGCTCCGTGGGATGATATTAAGCTTGCGGTGGGAATCGTTGCCATGTACCGCTTTACTGCCGCATCCAGGGTATGCTCCTCTAGTGCTGATCGGCTTGCAACAATACCTGGCGCAAAGAGCAGGGACCTTCTCCCGGTCTCGTCGACCAGAGTACGACTGGGATGGCGTTTGAAGGGAAAAACTGATCCGCCCACGTCAAGCCGAGCCATGTCATCTATTGGCCCATCTCGAAAGGATCACGGCTGTTGACCCCAGCGCCAAGGCTAGGAAATGCAAGAGCAGAAAGCAAAAGCGATGGCATTTGTTGCAGCAGATCGACTGCCACTCATTCAATTCACCCAGGCAAGTGTCAACAATCCCATGAGTCTATTGGAATCCGCAGTGTGCCAGCTCGTACGTGTGCATACATAGGTCGGAGCTTGCGATTTGTATCCGTCTAAGTAGGATCGCAAACACACTCATGACTGGCTGCCCGGAAAACTTTGTGCGAATCCAACCTCAGAATTGATCCGAAAGGTACCTCACACTCCGTGTGTTCGCTCGATTCAAGCAATATCCGTCGCTTGCAACGCTCATCGCAGCGCCTGGGCCATGGAAAGATAGCCAGAGTGGATTCTCACCCCGGGGTAGGGGGGGATCGATACGCCCTGAAGGTCGCATGCTTGCCCATTTGCCAAACCACTATATCATGACGTGTCCGACAAGCTGACTGGAGGAGGCGGTGGGAATATTCAGGAGCACAAGTCCGGTGGTCGCAGTGAACCATCAATTGCTAGCATCTGACCCCTCATGACGATGAGGCTATCTCGGATTAAAGATCCCGCGACGCCGATGAAATTCTGCACAAACTTGAACTTGAAGTCTCGGAAACAAGGCTAGATAACTTAAGGTTAGCTTCTTTTCACCGGCCAACCTGCGTAATTTTTTATTTTATTTTTTTCTCGATGCCTGCGAGGCAAAGTAAACACAGCATAGACAATTCTTCTACACATCCTCTTCAACACCTGGATCTACCTTTGTAATTGTTTGAGCCTCTTCATTTCCTCCCAAGCAATATCTGGCGCTGGCGCCGCGTTCGTCATGGATCAGCAAAGATTTCTACAGCAACTACTAATTGTCCTTGACCCGAGTAAAGGCGATGTCAAGGTTGCTACCAAAGTACTTCAAGATGAATACTACAAACAACCCGAAGCATTGCTCTTCCTTATGCAAATCATAATATCCCACGATGACCCGGCTCTGAAACAGCTAGCTGCAACCCAGGCACGCCCATTAGTGTCGAAGCAATGGACCAAGACTCCCGACGCACAGCGGAAGGCTGCCCGTACACAGCTTTTCCAAGCAACTATGACTGAGCAACATTCACTAGCCAGACACTCAGCAGCCAGACTAGTCAGCGCGATAGCCAAAGTCGACCTCGATGACGGTGAATGGGCCGACCTACCGAACCTGCTCTTGCAGGCTGCAACAAGCTCCAATGCGGGCGAAAGAGCTGTGGGCGTTTATTTGTTGTACAGCATACTAGAAACCATGGGAGGAAATGTTGCCGATAAATTCAAGGCTCTTTTCGAGCTTTTCTCCAATACAATCAAGGACCCAGAGAGTCTCGAGGTTCGCGTAAATACTTTGCTCGCAATCTCCAAGATGGCTCTTGTCATTGACGCCGAAGAAGACCAGGCCTCTGTCAAGGCATTCCAGAAAATATTCCCTGACCTTGTCAAGGTTCTCCAGGCAACAATTGAGAACGGTCAGGATGATCAGATCATGATCGCCTTTGAAGTCTTCAACACTTTACTTACCACGGAATATCAGCTCATGCAGCGACACTTCCAGGATTTGGTCCAGCTCATGAACCAGATCGCTACTGACACCTCATTTGCTGATGAGACCAGAACTCAGGCTATCAGCTTCCTCATGCAGTGTGTAATCTACCGAAGACTGAGAGTACAAGGCATGAAAATGGGTGAGCCACTGACGAGAAGCATGCTTGCTGTAGCGGCTGAGATTGACGATCTCAATGATGACGATGAGATCACTCCTGGCCGGTCAGCTCTGCAGCTCATTGACACTATGGCACAGAATCTTCCTGCCCAACAAGTCATTGCACCTTTACTGGATCTGCTACCCCAGTATTCGTCCAGTTCAGATGCTGCTCACAGGAGAGCTGGTATCCTTGCTCTTGGCTATTCAGTCGAAGGTGCGCCAGACTTCATCAGCACGCAACTTTCACGCGTCCTGCCTGTGCTCTACACACTGCTCGAGGACTCTGATGTCTCAGTTCGACAAGCTGCTTTGCAAACAACTGCCAGACTTGCAGACGATTTGCCCACTGATGTGACCAAGCAGCACGAGAAGCTGATGCCTCTGTTGGCTCAGAATCTTACCGCAGCCATGCAACAATTCAAGGGCGAGGACGAAGGTCCTGTTATTGACATCATGCGATCATCGGTCAGCGCTATCGATTCGGTTGTGGATGGCATGGACGGCCTTGACGCTGTCCCATATCTCGACAGATTGGTTCCTCTACTCCAGAAGTTGATTGGACACCCTGATCTCAAGATCAAGGGTCTTGCTGCAGGCGCCTTGGGCTCATTGGCTTCGACCGTCGAGGCACCATTCAAGCCTTACTTGAGTGATTCGATGCAAGCTATGCAAAGCTATATCACCAAGAAAGAGAGCGAAGAGGAGCTTGATCTTCGTGCAAGCTGCACTGATGCGATGGGCGAGATGGCCGTTGCAGTAGGACCTGAAGACTTCAAGGATTACGTGCAGCCTCTCATGCAAGCCAGTGAAGAAGCACTCAAACTTGAACACAGCAGACTCAAGGAGAGTACATACATCCTCTGGGGTTCCCTCGCCAAGGTCTACGAGGAAGACTTCGCACCTTTCCTTGGTGGAGTGGTGAACGGCCTCTTTGAATGCATTGACCAAGAAGAGGGTGAAATTGAAGTACAACTCGGAGCCGATGCTCAAGACTTGATGGGTAAGGAAGTCACGATAGCAGGTCGAAAGATCAAAGTCGCCGATGCTATTGACGATGACGACGATGACGAAGATGGTGATATCGAGGATATCGATCTCGATGATGATGACAGCGATTGGAACGATCTGACCACCGTCACACCACTTGCTTTGGAGAAAGAGATCGCTATTGAAGTGATTGGCGATGTAGTCGGGAACACGAAGACCGCTTACATGCCATACTTTGAGAAGACAATCTCTAAGTTATTGCCACTCGTCGAACATTCGTACGAGAACGTGAGAAAAGCCGTCTTCAGCACCCTATATCGAGCATACTCGGCTCTGTACGAGGTGCAAGAAGAGTCTGGACTTCAACAAAAGTGGCAGCCAGGTCTCCCACTCAAGGTCAAATCTACTCCCGAACTCGAGAAACTTGGGGATCTCATTATGACAGCCACTGTTACTGCCTGGGCTGATGAGGATGACACGTAAGTGATGCCTTCCATTTCCTGCAACCCATTTCATGATGACAACCATCGTTACCCAGCTCACTCTTACACACAAAGTGTGAATGACGCAGACGCGATCTTCAACCCTCTGATCCATCATATCTTATCCATTCGTTACATGTCTTTTATAGACTTGAGCTAACGAGTATATAGTGCCGTCGTATCCACCATTGCGCAGAGTCTGTCAGAGACAATAAAATTGACAGGCCCGTCCATCATCGCTAAACAAGACGATCTGCGACAGGTTGTGCAGGTGATCACATCACTTATTACGAAGAAGCACCCTTGCCAGGCCGACATTGCTGAAGAAGAACTTGATATCGAGGACATGGAAGGTACAGAACTCGAATGGCTTGTGATCGACTCGGCCATGGATGTCATCTCCGGCCTGGCAGCCGCTCTAGGCCCCAGTTTTATGGAGCTGTGGAAGATTTTCGAAAAACCTGTGATGCGTTATGCTTCTGGGCCTGAAAACCTGGGCCGTGCATCTGCTTGTGGAGTTTTAAGCGAGATCATCGTTGGACTGGACGCATCCGTCACGCCAATCACCAATCAACTGATGACGATTCTTCTCAAGCGAATGAGCGACGAAGACGACCAGACTAAGTCGAACGCAGCATATGCTGTCGGTCGCCTTGTGGAAAAATCATCCGATAACACGACGATCCAAAAAGCGTACCCAACTGTTCTGTCCAAGCTAGAGAATCTGCTCACGATCGATGCTGCTCGTTGCAAGGATAATGCTGCCGGTTGCGTATCGAGGATGATTTTGAACAACAAGTCAGCGGTTCCTTTGTCCGATGTTCTACCTGCGCTTGTCAATATCCTCCCTCTCAAGGATGATTTCCAAGAGAACGAGCCTGTCTGGCAGATGATCATCACGCTCTACCACGAGCAGGACAGCAATATCCAGGGCCTTACGCCTAAATTGGCGCCAATCATGTTGTCTGTGCTTGGTGAGCCCGAAGAACAACTTACTGATGAGGTAAGAGTTCAACTACAAGGATTGGTAGACCACTTGAGAAGTCGAGCTTGATCGATATGATTTATTGCAACTGCGATGACACCACAGTCACTTCCAACTCAGCGAGCACGACGTATGCCAGGAATAGAATCAAGTCAAAACCTAAAAACCGCGCATGGAGTAATGAATGTCATGCAAGTACGTGATGGATACGAAGAAGATGAGTGAACATGAAAACGAGCATGAGTGAACGAGATGACTTTACGACTACCCACCCACTTACTTCCTTATAGACATGGACCTTCTAGCATTTTCCTTTACGTCGATGATACCCATCTGGTCACGGAATGAGATCAGGTCAGATCAAATCAAAAAGAAAGAAACATGAATAAAAAGAACAATGATCTGTTACGAGTGAGACTCGAGAAACGTTTTCTTGTGCTGTGATATGATGTGATTTGGATATCATCGATCTCTCTTCTGTGCAACTCCCCTTCTACTCGTCGCTCGATGCCAACCCACCGCACTGCCCATACCATGCTTGACACTGGGGATATGTCCCTCCTGCCTAGTAGTTTACTGTCCCAGAACCAAGAACAAGACAAACCCAAGATGTGGTGAAATGGCGCGACACAAGAAGATGTTGAGCCATTGTAGGTGTATACTGGCCTGCGCCCATCGTCCTATTAACATGTCCGCAGTCGCATCGCACATCGCATCATGAGCTGAAATCGCTGCGTTCCGCCTGTGTTTCTCGGATGGTGGGGGAGTCATGCGATTCAGCAAGTCTGGATTGTTGGTACCTAGCAGTTGACACGAGTATTTTGTCTCGTTCGATATCCCTTATGTACTCGTGGGCCTGTAAACCCACCCGATGGCTCCGGATTTATATTTGGAACGGATGGGCCATGAGCCAGGAGAGAAGTGGTACATGGCAAGGAGGCATAGAACGTGCAATAAACATTGCCACCAAGAGCAGGAGAGTCAGCGATAAGGAAAACACAGGGTTCGGTGGATGAGGCTCATTTGTGCTTGCGTCTGTACCGTACACCCGCCTGCGGCTGTTTACTACGTGCGTGCCTGGACTTTGTTGTATAGCTGAGAGAAGGAGCACTGTATATAGCCTCTTTCTACACAGTTCATTCAACCTCAGCTTCAGATCAACTCAGTAGCTGATCGTCCCGCACCGTGCCTTCTCCTGTCGCCTTATCTCGTTCCATTGTATCCAGACAGCTAGAAATTCTGTTCACTCTTCATATCATCCACGAGTCACCGGTCACTAGCCGCCGGTTGGTTGCAAGGTACGAGACATTTTTGTGTCAGCGTCGAATCGATTTGGTTTGAGGGAAATGTCAGTATGTGATGGCTGAGAATAGGTCTCTCTGTAGGATGATCATCCGTCTTCGGTGTCGGGTATTATTCCCTTGCAGTCGTGTAACGTGTAGGGAAGATAGCAAATTTTGGGCCTTCAGATTTGGCGTGGGATGGGAGGGCCGAATTCGGGCGAGTTGTAAAGGAATGAAGAGGCTCGACCACAGACACGGCGTACATGATTTCCTGTTTGAGCTGTTGTAGTGTGACATGGGAGGGCATCAGTTTTTCAACGTCTTGCGCGCAATCCAATGAGTTTGATTGAGCTGCGTCTGGATCGTGTTGGTATCTTGCGCTGAAGTACCACTGACCTGACTGCTAGATCGAGACTGTTGTGGGAGTAGTATGATGATGAACTGAGCCGTTAGACTTGGATAGAACTTGACGAGTGATGCATAGACTGTTGGTATTCCAGTTTCAGAACAGCGGGCGCTTTGTCTCTGATTATGAGGGGCGGTACGTTGACTCGATTACATGCGAATCATAGTGTTGCTGGTTCATGGCCAGACCCAAGGTAGGTGCCCTGCGAGTGAACATTCGAAACTTCGAGGATGTCCCGCTGACTGTTGCTCTTTAATGCCCAGGAGCCGCTATCGTGTTGAAATGGTAAACTCTTCTTTGTCTCGTTTCCTGGTCACATAAACTTGTTTAATCTCCTCGATCCGAGTTTCCACGTGAATATGGAGGCGATCCGTCATCTCTTCTTGATGACTTTACCCTCTGTCCTCTCTAGTTCGGCCAGCTCTTTCTCCATGGCTACTAGCTCCTTCTTCTCGTTCGCAATCATAGTTTCCACCTTCTTCACTGCTTCTCCAAGACGATCCAATTCCTTTCCTTCTTCTTCGTGACTCCAAACACCAACGCCTTCACTCTTTCTAGGTATTTCTGCGGTTCTCACGCCATTGCTTCCTCTGCCCTTTCCACTTTTTGCACCACTGCCGCCTGTGAGTACATCATAGAAAGCCTCATTGGGCTCAGAGAAGACGACCTCCTCGTAGCAAACACTCTTGACCATACTTCTCTCACTCTTCTGCTTCTCGATGTCACCAGTGTAAGGATGTAGTTTCAGTGCATGCCAAAGCTGCTGTGGTTTCTCTTGACTCTCTGGCGCAAAATAGAATTTGATAGCAATCTCAAACTCTCCCCATCCCGTCTCTTCGACTTCAAAAGGTGGTGACTCAATCATTCGTACTGAGTTCGCGTATGTATCGTGTAGTTTAAATTGGACCTTTCGCAGCCAGTGTGAGATATCTGTTGAGGTAGATGATTGGGATGATGGTGAGGACATTGGGATGCCACGGACGAAGACGCGCCAACGGTGGGTGTGATCTGGAGGGGCATCTTTAGGACGATTCTGAGGATCAAAAGGAATGGCTTCGGAGCCAAAGATGAAGGGCCGGTGGATTTGAATACCACGCAGCCGCTTTGAGGATGCAGGAGCAGGCATTTGAGAAGGGAGGAGGTATCGATTCTTGCTGAGAGGGTTTCAAAGTAATGCGTGAGTGTTCGTCCAGCCTGGAGATTTGTTCTTGGATTTTAGTATTTGGAGCAAAAAAGTTGGACCTCAGATCGTAACAATTCTTTGTATCGAGGTTCGGTGGGTGTTGAAAAAGAGGAAATAGGTGTCTATGAGTCGTGTCCGCGCGGTCGAGATGTTCACTCAGATGCTCCGTAAATTAAAGAGAGTGAAGATGCGATCGAGTCGCATTCTCTGGTCCACGTGCCAAGTTGTCCACCGGCAGCGCCTTCACTCC
>JABUBK010000157.1_pt1 | contig 14383 bp, 8 predicted proteins | sample 7332671 | NCBI WGS metagenome assembly JABUBK01 (sample SAMN07256342, study PRJNA390944) | subsurface metagenome | isolation source: Methane hydrate marine sediment | place: Pacific Ocean: Eastern North Pacific, ODP site 1244 | collected 2002
ACAGCCCTACCTATTACTATCGCAACAAGAGCACCAGCCCCAGTACCCTCAAATCTCTTCTTAGCATATCTCTCCGCCTTACTGTAGAATGAGAGCTCCTCAGGTGTAACTTGGAAATCTTCCTTTATTTCATAAACATCTTGGTCGAAGAGTCTTCTGTTGTTGATGTCTATTGCTTCTTTCTTTGTACGCCTGATTATTATCGGAGAAGGAGCTATCGAATTTATCCTGAAACCATACCTATCAGACTTACCATCATGAGGCGTCGCTGTGAGTGCTATGAAACTCTTCGTCTTACCTGTTAAAACTTCAATGAGTTCCCCACGAAGGTTGAATTGATTTATCCTGTGATACTCATCAACAACTATTAAATCCCAAACCTGTTCCCTCAACCTCTCTTTCCACGGACTAAGCTTCAAAGTTTCAATAGAAGCAATCACCATATCTCCAAAAACAAGACGCTTAGTCTCAAACTTCTCAAATTCTAATCCAAATTTTCTCTTCAACTCATCCTTGAACTGAGGGAGAACCGTTGGAGGCGTCAAAATCAATATCCTTTTCTGCCTCTTAAAACCAGACTGAAGCCTAGCCGCGAGAAGCTCCTTAATTATCATCCCAACTAGAATCGTTTTCCCAAGCCCTGTTTCATAGGCTATTAAAGCACGTATATTACCATTCTTCCTGTACTCCTCGATAAGACGATTAAAGTCATAAATTTGGTAGGGAACGGGATTTATTTTAGATGAAAGGAACACAGACATAGGATCATATTTCGCCTTAGCAGCAAGATAGTAAGCGGAGAGATATGCTAAGAAGAGATTTGAGGGTACTGGGGCTGGTGCTCTTGTTGCGATAGTAATAGGTAGGGCTGTTTCATCGAGCATAAGGGCAGGGGTTAAACTGCTTTCAAGGCGACGCCAAAGGCTTTTATTTGGAGATTTTAAGGATGCGGAAGAGTATGAAGGTTTTGAAGATTTATTCGAAAAGGTGGAGGAAGGATATGAGCTCTCCCCAGAGGACATAGATGCGATCTTGAGTGCGAGGCCTGAGAGTAAACAGGAACGGGAGTCAGAGCTTGAACTCCTCAAACCTGTGATAGATGAAGGGAAGAAATTAATCGAAGATAATCCCGTAGACAGCAAAGGAAGATACCTCCTAAGCTTGATGATGAAAAAGGTGAAGGGGGAGCAGCGAAAATGCCTAATATATACAGGCTTCATAGAGACGGTTGATTATCTTCGAGAACTACTTAAAAAGGAAGGATACAACCCCCTAGAGATCACTGGCAGAGTTTCTATGGATGACAGGAACAGAATAGTTAAAAAGTTCTTTGAAGAGGAGACAAACAAGGTCATCATAGGGACAGATGCAATGGGAGAGTCCCTTAACCTACAGATTGCAAGTGTTGAAATAAATTATGAGGTTCCATGGAGTCCAGTCTCTTACATTCAGCGGGTGGGGAGAATATGGCGTTATGGACAGAAAAACCATGAATTGTTCATACATAATTTCCTACCTGCCTTCAAAGTTGAACGAAGAGTCATGGAGGTCATACTTGAAAAAATAAGAACAATAAACCGAGAGTTCGGTGATGTTGGACTCAGCGTCTTCGGAGAAGAGTTAGGTAGTATAGACAATCTTGTGAAGAAGGCCTATTCTGGAGAGAATATAGATGATCATATTGAAGACGCGTTCAAGAAGAGTGTTGAGATAGGAAAGGACGTGATGGACGTTCTCAGGAAAAGCATGGAACTCCCCAAAGTAGTCAACGTTGAGGAATTGAAGAGAAATAACATAATAGACCTTGACGATGCCTTTTCAGAGAATGACCTAAGGCGTTTCCTTGACTACCTAAAGGATTCTGGCATAGCTTCTGGGGTGTTCCCTGATGATGATAAGGGAAAGAACACTTATCTCATAAAATTCTTGGACGAATATGTAAGGGTGGAACGTCTTTCACTCCAAGATCCGGGTATAAGCAAAGCGATAATGCTCGGTTTAGATCTTTCAAAAAGATTCGGTTTCAAATTTAACCATAAAAAGAAAATGAAAGGTCGTCTGGCAATGTTTGAGACAAAAGTAGACGATAAAACGGTATATGAGGAGCCGATATTGGTTACCCCTGAAGGTGTTTTAAAGTATAGGGGAATAATGAGTTTGACGCCTTCATTTACGGGAAAAGTTTCCAGTGTCAATTTCACACCATTAAATGATTACAAATCAAAAACGGGTAAATACTGGCTAGGCCTGTCAATGACTAAGTGGGATAATGAGTTAAGGGTTAAGCAGAATGTTTTATTTGAGGAGAAGGATGATTACAAAAAGGAGTGGTTGAGAAGCGATCTAAAGGCTTGGATGCTAAAAAAGCCTAAGAACGTAATAGTAGATGAAAAAAAAGAGATTTGCACAGTCAGCTTCTTAGGTGCGTTGAATGAGGAGGCTTGGCGTGGAAGGTATGAGGTTGAAATGGTGGGGATGAAAGTTGCAACGCATTACTATGAATCTAAGAAATATACAGTCCAAGACGTTTCCTCTCAAAATAGGGGTTACGACATAGAATGTAGAAGAGCAGATGCCATATTACGAGTAGAAGTTAAGGGTTTAAAGACGATGGTTAATCCTTTGATGACTTGGAACGAGTACAGGATGGCCGAGTTCTACAAGGAAAGCTTCGTACTATTCATCGTAAAAATTGAGGAGGACGGATATAGCCTATATGAGATTTCAAATCCTGTTCTTAACCTTGATATAACAGAATTTATGAAACCAGTTTACAAAGTTACGGGCTACGATGCTTTCGAAGTGTCTTAAAAGAAAAAACATATGTAAAGCTGCATTTACTCGCTACAGCACCCCACTGGATAATATTCTTTTATAAGCCAGATTTCGAAATAGCTGAGGATAGTGGAGGAAATATTCGGGTAGTAGAACTAACTCCAGAAGGATGGAGTTGGCTTGCAGAACCATAGAACGTGGTACATTACCGCGTGATATTATCAATCAATGTTAAGCTTTTTACAAAGTTTAACAAAACAATCGGCAAAGTATCCATACAGTATAATATCTTGATTCTCTGGACGCTTTTCCCTCCAAACATTAAATTCTTGTCCTCCTCTTTTACCCGAGCAGTATATCAATCTAGCTGAAGTTTCAGCTAATGGATCCCATATATGACTATCGCGAGGTCGTACTTTAACTCCAACAATTCCAACATTTGAAGCTCTAGATACAATCTCTAAAAATCGACGACGTTGATTGTCTATAAAATTAGCTCCTGATGTTGTCTTTTTTTCAGGTTCAAAGTAGCTCATAACTGGTGGAAAAGCATCATTCAGGATCCGTAATTGAAACTTTGTAGGATTAGAAATAACCTTAATTGGTCCATAAGTTGTTACCGTGGACCCTGCGAAGGACACCATGCTAGAGGAACCTTTAACGCTCTCACAGAATAAATGGCAACACCCATGTGGCATACATAGTTCGATTTCGGTTAACTCTGTTCTTGAACGAGCAATTATTGGTCTTAATCCTTCTTCAATAAGGGAGAGTTCTAGAAGCCGTTCATAGTTGATTGTAGATAGAATTCCATTCCAATTTGATCTAACAATACGTTGAGCAAGTTTACGATATAAATTGCTAGGTTGAGGAATGAAATTAAAGAAGTATGCAGACATAGCTCGCTGGAGTGGAGGCATCCAATGAGGATGGTATTTTGAGAGTATTTTCATTCCTCCTTCAAAGTCACGTCGAAAATTATCTGCTAAATCTAGAGGTATTTTTCCCCAACCTCTTTTGTTGAAAGATACTAAAGCATCAAATAAATCAGATCCAAGAGGCGGGATTCCTGTCTTATCTGAACCGTAACTTGCACCTGCGCCAAATAAAATGATATTGTATATAATAATCACCATAAATCATGATTGTAATACTGTTATGATCTTGACTTCTTAATTATCAAATCTATTTTTGAAATTTTTTTAGAGAGAAACAATTTTTTTTTAATCGCTATAAAAAATGAAATAGCTTCAAAACTTAAGCCAATAATTTTAAAAGCTATTGATAATGAACTCAATTCTATAACATTCAATTTTTTTTATTTACCTGCGTATTTTAAATTTGCGGTAAAAAAAGAGTGTGTGCTGAGACATATCATTAATTATTTCAAATCCGATTTTAGTTTCTCCAATGTTGTTTGGAGATCTCGAATCGCCTTTTCCCAGTTTACTCTAAGTTCACTCAATTTTTCATCAGCTGCTTCGATGAGCTTCTCAGGATTTTTTTGGAAACCTGTTAGAAATTGCTTCATGTTTTGACGGAGTTCTAGATTCCTTTGGTCAAGCTTTTCCTTGAATTCCAGGATAGGAGCGTGTACGTGCTTGGTGACCAATGGAGGAGGTTGAAACCAACCGTCTTTGGTTAAATTAAACATGAAGCCCATGAAGTCATATATTACTGCACAGTCGATGTTTTTCATTCCATGCTCTAATTGAGCGAAAAAGCGGTGATGCCCATCTACAACTGAATACAGGTCCTTGTGGGGATGTTTAACCACCACGATGGGTCTTAGCTGCTCACCAGCTACAAGCATTTCCTTGTATCGCTTCACTCCATCAGGGTCAACTTTCGTGTCTGCTACAATCTTATCCATAGGTAATGGCGTACTATACTTCTCAGGATATAGGAAGACATCGATATTTACACTCATTAGTCTCATCTTGAATTATCCAATTATTTTTATATATTGGGAGATCTACCGAATTGTTCGTAAGAGAAGTTTGGGTCTATCTATCCCCATTTTTTTTATTTGTTTGCCTTATCGTATTTAAATATGTGCGGTGCAAAAAGGGTTAACGGTTTTTTTCTAACATACCCTAGATTAAATATAAAATGAAGAAAGGGCTAGAAACTAATTCTTTGCCGTTTGTCAAGTACTAAAACCAGAAGAGCGGAGGTTGATGTCTCGACCGTAACCCATCTTATGTTTTTTAAAACATGTATTAATAGAACAATAAGTAAGAATACCGCTCAATCATATTTCTTAAAATATTCAACAAAAGTAAGCTCAGGCTTCTGACCGCAGAATCTAGCACTCTCTTTTCCATGTCTTTTTACAGCCATAATTCTAAAACATTAAGTATTTCTAAAAAAGGATAATGCCTAGAAGTATTTTAGAATTAGCTAATATTTCACCCAAAGATATTTCACGCATTATATCTAAATTGTATAATAAAGAAGGAATAGTTATGAGACACAACAGTTCATTATCTGCTTTTTTTGTCATTTTCATGATCTATCTGACCATTCCATCTTCAATATTATATGTATCCGTAAAGGCAAACTCGGGAACAAATGTTGGTGGAATCATTTGGTCAGATACTGCGTGGACCTTAGAAGGTAGTCCATATACTATAACGGACACTGTTCAGATACCAACAGGGGTAACACTTACTATCGAACCTGGTGTGACTATCAATAAACCTACAAGTGGTGATATGTTCCTTTTACACGGAACAATCGTTGCCCATGGAACTAGTGATAACAAGATTACTTTTGGAGGGGGAGGCAACTCTAATTTCTTTAGTGCTAAAAACTCTGATGGTAATACATTCCTAGATTTAGATTATTGCATAATTAAAAACGGTCGTAGCTTTTGGCCTGCTACGGGTTATGCACAATATGGACACTTTACTTTAACACATTCTGAGCTGTATAATATTTCAGATTATTCATATGTTTGGTATCCTAAAAAGAATGTTTACATTGAATATAATATTTTTCAGAATTCAGGGGGCATTTCAACTGGACACAGTGATGCTGATGTATTTATTAGAAATAATTTGATTATGAGCGGACCTTTTTACATACATACTTGGGCGAATTATGGTGGATCCAAAACGATTGTAAAATACAATTCTTTCATTGACATAGATGGAATCTTGTATAATGGTATTGAGGGAATAGTCCTAATTTTCACGGACGCTATGTCTGCTACAGAAAACTATTGGGGAACCACTGATACTGATGTTATTGATTCAATGATTTATGACAGAAATGATGATATTACTTGTTGGGGTTATATTGATTATCTACCTTTTTTAAGTGAGCCTCACCCAGACACTCCTAAAATTTCAACTTCACTTTCATGTTCAGTTTCCCAAAGTACCATTGAAATAGGTGACTCCATCAATATTGCGGGATCAATCAGTCCTCCTGTATCTGGGGCAACAGTCACCATTAGCGTTAAACATAATGAAGGCTCATGGAATGAGTTAACAACTGTAACAACCAGTTCTGCTTACTCTTATTCTTGGACTCCTGGAGCTCTTGGATCATACGAGATTAAATCTTCTTGGGATGGGCATAGGGTATATGAAGGATCTTCTAGTAACACCGTACCAGTACAGGTTGATAAACTCTCTACCAGTATCTCATGTTCAGTTTCTTCATCTGATTTGACGATAGGTGATTCTGTTAATGTCTCAGGCTCCATCAATCCACCCATATCTGATGTGACAGTGACATTAACCTATACAAAACCAGATAATTCAATATTCACGAGGACTTGTATAACAAATCCAGGAGATTACATTGACATATATATTCCTGACATGTTAGGTTCTTGGAGAGTATCTGCTAGTTGGATTGGAGATGATACACATGATGGGACAATAAGTTCATCAATGTCTTTCACTGTGTCAAAACTCTCAAGCAGTATCTCTTGCTCAATCTCGTCTTCCGAGCTGACTATTGGAGATTCGGCGATAATTTCTGGTTCAATACTTACGGTTTCTGGTTCAATACCACCTCCACAGACAGGGCTTCCAGTTACCTTAAGCTATAAGAGTGATGGTTTATGGTCTACACTTACAATTGTAATGAGTGCTTCGGATGGTAGCTACTCACATATATGGACGCCCACATCTGTTGCTTCTTATAACCTTCGGGCTTCTTGGGAAGGGGATAGTTCATTTGCGGGATCTACAAGCAATGAGGTGTCAGCAACGGTCACCAAGATTTTAACCCCCATCTCCTGTTCAACATCATCCTCTGAAATCAATCTAGAAGACTCGATCACTGTTTCAGGTGCTATTAGTTCAGCATTTTCAGGTAAAACTGTCACTTTAACTTTCACTAAGCCTGATGGTTCAACGTTCACGAGAACAGTATCAACGGATTCAGATGGTAGCTACAGTGACACTTACACGCCTGATGCTGATGGCGCCTGGAGTGTCACAGCATCATGGAACGGAGACTCAACGCATGAAAGTGCTTCAAGCTCATCGAAGTCCTTCACTGTCAAGAAGTCTGGTTGTCTCATCGCCACTGCCACTTATGGTTCAGAATTGAGTCCGCAAGTGCAATTTCTTAGAGGGTTCAGAGATAATACGGTATATAGCACGTTTGCTGGGAGCAGCTTCATGAAAGTCTTTAGCGGATTCTACTACTCCTTCAGTCCTAGCGTTGCCTCAGTCATCGCTGACAACTCAGTATTGAGAGACATTATGAAGGTTGTTCTCTACCCATTGATTGGTATACTTCACGTGAGCTCAGTAACATTCGCCGTCTTCAGCTTCATCCCAGAATTTGGCGTTATAGCAGCTGGTTTGATTGCAAGTTCACTGATTGGAATATTCTATTTCCTGCCTCTTGCATTGATATTGAGTTACTTCAAGAAGTTCAAGGTCTCAGAAAAGATCATTCGCGTGTTGGGTATTTTCTGGATTGGCACCATTATCGCTATAGTTATAGCAGAACTCTCTAATTCTCCACCTATGATGATGGTTTCTACTGCCATATTCGTCTTAGTCACAATTGGTATTGCAACATTAACCTCTTTAAGAATCGTATTGAAGCGTCTGATTCACTAACTTTTCTCTCTCTTTTATCGAATGAGAAATAGGAAACGAGAAACATGATGTAGGTATTAGTGAATCTACTTTATGCTCGGCTTGAGAAATTCAAAAAGTGGAAATGGTATTTTCTACAGCGCTGTAATATAGCCTCCGGGCTACCAAAGTCCAGACTTTCATATATCTCCTCCCATTTTTTGAACCTCCAAAGCTAGGTCCTGACCTCTGGCTGGCTTAACGGTGAAGCTGAGATAATCTCTTGAGTATGAGTAGGTCAATCCTATCTTCATTTATTAATTTTTATCGTGTTTGCTGTTCTGATACTAATTCAAGTAGAGTTGGAATTAAGAATTGGGGGTATTTCAGGTGATAAAGGCACCCGCATCACCATTTGTGACAGATGTGAAGGCAGAGCAAAATCAGTCGCGCGATATGTAAATTTATATGTTAGGTACATGTTTTTTACTTTCGGTCATGCATTTGCCTTTCTGTATTAAGTGTGGTCATGAGATTCCTGCTGAGGCTGCTTTCTGTCCCAACTGTGGGGCACCGGTGAGAAAGAAAAAGGAAGGAGAAGATATTAAAGCTTTGATCAAAGCACTGGGAGATAAAGAGTTTGAGGTAAGCATGGCCGCTGCAGTGGCCCTTGGAAAAATGGGGCCAAGGGCAGTCGAGCCTCTCATCAAGACGTTGAGAGATAAAGAGTTAGATTTAGAAGTACGCAAAAAAGCTGCATTTGCCCTCGGAGAAATAGATGATCCAAGAGCAGTTGAACCCCTCAAGAAGGCGATGAGTCCAGATGAACATCTCGGTTTATACAGGGAGGCTAAACAGGCCCTCGAAAAAATACAAAAAAGGCGACCTTCATAATCAAGAGTTAAGTTTTCTGCCAGTAAGAGTCCAAAATGAAAGACATTTTTTGATAGTTTACATCTGAATAAGATTTTTTTATGAATTAAGTTAGGGATGTCTTAAGATAACTATTCTTTCTTCGACTTTGGTATTGCTACCCACCTAGGAGTTCTATGCATGTATTCTCTGTATGCATTTCCATACTTCTTGAGACAGAAACGTTCTTCAGAAAGGATCACCCTTCTTATTTCTTAATCAATAGAAAAGACTTTTTAGAAGTTAATAGTAAGGAAAAGATAGATACGTACACTTGAGATGATGTCAAATGGCTTTGTCTAAAGATGATGTAGAAAGGATGGAGAGAGAAGGAGATGTTAAAGGTCTTATAGATGCCTTAAAGAATGAGTTCTCTCGCACACTTGCCTCAATAGTCCTCAGCAAAATGAAAGATGTGAAAGCAGTAGACCCCTTAATCCAAATCTTGAATGACGAAGACTACCAAGTTCGATCATCAGCAACATCGATCCTTGGAGATATAGGAGATAAAAAAGCGGTAGAGCCACTCATTCAAGCCCTAAAGGATGAAGTTTGGGTTGTTCGAAAGGATGCAGCAGAGGCTCTTGGAAGGATAGGAGATGAAAGAGCAGTAGAACCGCTCATTCAAGCCCTAAAGGATGAAGATGAGAGTGTTCGAGGATGCGCTGCCGAGGCTCTTGGAAAGATAGGGGATGAAAGAGCAGTAGACCCACTCATCCAGGCCTTGGAGGATGAATATTGGTATAATCGATGGCGTGCAACAGTGGCGCTTGGAGAGATAGGAAACTCAAGGGTAATCGAACCCCTCACCCAGGTTCTGAAGGAAAAAAAACTTCGTTCGAGTATTCGGGAAGCTACTGAAGGGGCTTTAGAGAAGATCAGGGCACGCGAGAAGCCTCTGCCTCTTAAAGTTGAGAAGTGCTCATCATGTGATATGGAGATCCCGGAGGGCGCAGAGTTCTGTCCCAATTGTGGCAGAAGAGTAGAATGAACATCCCGTATGCGAACTCCTTTTTTTGTTAATCTCCGCGCTGATGATATGATCATATTCAAAATAAAAAAGAGGGGAAATTGGTATAAATTCACGCTCGAGCGGTGGTAGCCCGGAGGTTACCCTACCTCAGGGTCGGTTAAACCACTTCCACCTTTTTTTTATCATATATGATTCCGAAAAGTCGTTCAGAAAAAGGGGTGGGAAGAGAGTTAATGAATCAGACGTTTCAAGATGATTCTCAGGGATGTTAACGTTGCTACAGAAATAGTGGTCAAGACGAATGCACCCGTGGAAATCATCATTAATAATGGTGACTTGGAGATTTCAGCGAAAAAAATTGTTATGATGTTACCAACCCAGATTAAACCTATTGAGCGAAATATGTTAGCTGATACTTTGAACTTCTTAACTAAACAGAGTATCAATGCAAGAGGAAGGAAATATACTACTCCAATTATTGAACTCGCGATCAAACCTGCCACTACAACGCCAAGTTCTGGGCTGAAATTGAAGACAGAAAAAGCAGCAGAGCTTAGGTGAAGTATACCAACCAGCGGATAAAGAATCACCTTCATAACATCCTTTAAAATTGAGTTTCCAGCGATAACAGATGCTACATTTGGACTGAAGGAGTAGTAGAACTCGTTGAAGACCGTCATGAAGCTGCTGCCCGCGAAGGTTGTCAACACGGTATTGTCTCTGAAGCCTCTAAGAAATTGTACTTCTGGACTCAACTCAGACCCGTAAGTGGTAGTAGCTATAATGCATTCTCCTTCCTTGACTGAAAAAGATATTGACGAGCTGAATGCACCCTCATAAATGAAATCTCCTTCCCATGAAGCTGTCACACTCCAAGATCCAGTTGCATCAGTCTTGTAGGAGTCGCTGAAACTGCCATCTGAACTGGTCGTGACGATTCGGTTGAGCGTTGAACCGTCAGGTTTTTTGTAGGTTAATGTGACCGACTTATCTGAAAGCGGTGGACTTAAGACTCCTGAGACTGTAATAGATTCGCCTTCAGTGATCTCAAGCTTTGAAGCTGAGCATGTGATGGAACTCACAAGCTTAGTGTATATGAGTAATATCATAGGGTAGTCTCTAATAAGTAAGTCTTTGATGGCCAAGTTCCCGTTCTCGCTGCTTGTTACTATAGGTTGTTGGAAGCCCTCTAGGATGTCGATGCCCATAACCTCTTGGCCGGTAAAGCCGTGGAGGGTCAGGTTGGCCTTCATGCCTGGATCCTCATCTACCGCCACGCCGTCCGTCCACAAGGCGACTAGCTTATCACCGTTGGGCAGAGAGAAGCTGTAGTTCCGTATGTTCGTTGCCTCGCTCTCTATTTCTGATGACATGTTGAAGGGTTCTGCTCCAGCCATGATGGTGCATAGGTTTTTAACAATCATATTTCTCGGTCGATCGGGGCTTACTAAGGCTGTCACGGTGATATTCATGCCGAGGTTCATCACAATTCCTCGGCCAGTATATTTTGCGGCATCTATCGTACTGTATCCTTGAGTTGGATCCTGCCATGGCATAGGTCCTGCCTCCTCGTAGGTCAGCCATAATATTTCATCTGCTATGTATTCGCCCTTAAAGCCATGAGAAGAAGCCACATCTTTGATCTCTTGGATCCAAGACGAGTAGTTGTAATAGTATTCTTGCCGGAACGGTCTTATCGATTCTGGTGAGCTCCCATAAAAAGGATGCCAAGAGATAGCGTCCACAAGAGGCATTATATCCGAACGTAGGATGCCGAAAAAGTAGGGGCCTCCAAAATGTGGGTCAAACGGCTCTGGAATACTTCCTACCACAATTTTCGCCTCTGGATACTCCTCGCGGATGACTGGCACGACACGTTGAACCAAGTTTATGTAATCAGCTAATTCTATATTTCCCCAAGGAAGCTCCGGTTGGTTCGGTTCATTCCATACCTCGAAATACTGGACGCGGTCCTTGAAGTGACGGACGATGAACCGTACAAAGTCGAGGTAACGTTGGATCTCTTCCTCTGTCTTAAACCTCCCGGTCTCATTCCAGGATTCCCATCTTCCCTCAGCCCACCCTGCTTTATCCCAAAAGTTAAGCACATACGTGATTTTAATGCCGTTGTTGGCGATGCTGGTTATCCACTCGTCGTGGCTCGGGTCAATTGAAAATTCAGGGTAACTCCAATTTACCATATCCAATTGACCAACGTTAATATTCAAGCGAACTCGTTTCAAACCTACACCGAGTATTTCGTTATTGAGAATTGCTTGTAAGTCAACTGGTTGCCATAAACCACCCCACCCACATCCAATACGATTATCTGCGAGATCCTTTGATTGCTTTGTTTGAAACTCCGATATTGGTAACCTATTTCCTGTTTGAAACCACTCGCTTCCTGTGTTATACTCCTGTTCGCAATAAACGTATCCCACTATGTCTGAAATGAGAATTGCAATCGCTAGGATTCCTAAAACATATTTTTTATTCTTCATCATATCTTATTCTTCAGTTATGATTAATGTATCTATGGCGATTATATATTATTCCGTCTCAGTCATGATTAAGGTTTCATCTTGTAGTTTGATATCTATAAATCGCAACTTAAAAATCGCAACCCGAAGGTAACCCTACTCTGGAATAGTAGAAATATATGTAGAAAAAATAGTACTTATTCAGCCTGTAAGCTATTACAAAATGGAGGTGGTATTCTCGCAATATGCTGCGGATAGCCTACCATGCTTCATGAATTTATACCATTTTTAAGTAGCTCATTCGATAAAAAGAGGAGTGTTATATCATAGCGCTAAAAAAAGATTTCCCATAAAAAAATGGAGGCGGTATCCCCTCGACATGTCGATGCTCTCCTCCGGGCTACCAGAAATTCTCTCAATATGAATGAAAAAAGGGGGAATTGCGGGAGAGTACGGGGTGATGTCTCCAGCGGTCGCGGGTTCAAATCCCACCCGACCCATATTTTACGATACAACACTATTTATTCCAAAAAAATAAGGGAGTGGTATATCATACAGCGCTGTATTATAGCCTCCGGGCAACCATTACACATGTATTGGAAGACACTGGTTGAATCAACCAGATTTTATATTTTAATACTTTTATGCAAATGAATCGTAAAAAATTTACTTTGGCGGTGGGGCCGTTTTGTATTTTTAGTTAGAGGAATACCTGTGTCTCTTATAGCTGATTGGTGGAACGGAACAGTACATCCAGTTGCGGTTAATGAGAATAAAGCGAATGTTTAAGGGAGATTCGTAACATGGAAACAGTTTATAGATGTAAGGAACATGGCATTGAGTTTGTGGATCCCAAAGAAGCAGCTCAGCATATCTGGGATTTTCACACACCCTTTAAAAAATCATGTCTATTAAATGGTAAGCCTTCTACTGGTCTTTGCACTAGTGAAGGACATTATAACACGTGTCAACGACCAAGATTGGGTAACCCAGAATGGGTTATAAAGAGCAATTGGATGTGTTGGAGAGACGGTATTCTAAAAGACGAACAGGGCGGGTAGAATATGAGAAAATTTTTATATGCTTTGTAAAGGCGTAAAGTTCGGGTTACATAGATAAAGCGAAGGAGGGTTCGTTTTTCCCTATGTAACACTTGATCACCTTGCTTCCGACTCGGTGAGCAACATACCAGTAAGGTCCATGTGGACACTTGGAACAGTTGGGCTTGCGACATTGAATCATGCGAGATTGTTTAGTTCCAGGCTTCCCACATTTGGGGCAAGTTATCCTGTTTGGATGTTTCTGCTCGTCCAATATACGGGGTTTAGGTAAGGATTTGATTAACTTTTCTCTACTTAGCATATGGAATATAGTTGTGTAAGTTACTTATAAATGTTGTGTAAGAAACATATAACCCTTTTAGAAGTTATGTAAGAAAAAAGAGAAAAAAAAAGGGAGAAACAAAAGGCAGTTTTACCTGCCTTCAGAGGCGTCTTGCAGAGCGAAGCGTGGAATAATTTTTAGTTCGGATTCAGCCATCAGTTTATCTATGAACGCCATGATTTGCTTTTTGGCGTGTTCAATGTCTTCTTTATCTTGGTAAGACCAAATGGATATTTTTGTACGGTGATTGCTAGTTAAGTAGCCTTTTTCCTCAGCATCAAATCCCCAGTAGCGTCGGTGATTGCCACTAGGATGTACATTGTAGGACATATGACCCGCATAGAATTTGAAGGTGTAATTGTCTGTCTCCACGAGTGTAAATTTGGAACCGTTTATAGTTATATTGACCCATCCTTTGTTAAGTTTCGTCACGGCTTCTACGGCAACCTTATGCGCTAGCTTCTGCAAAATCATCTCAAATTGCCAGAGAGCGTATTCGCTTCTTATAGTTGGCATTTTATCACCCCAAAAAAAAGGTAGGAAGGGTCATCGGTATGCCCCGACAATTTCGCGGATTTTATTGTATGCTCCAGATTTCACTTCCCGCCATTTTTGGGGAGGTAAATCGGCTAGTTTCATCTCAGCGTCTAGAATAATGTCGGTGATTTCCCTTAGTTGCTTTTCACTTTTCGTCATTTTGATTCACCCCAAAAAAAGGTGGGGTGGTTTATGGCAACCAGTTGACTTACAAGCAATTCTCAATAACGAAATACTCGGTGTAGGTTTGAAACGAGTTCGCTTGAATATTA
>JABUBK010000158.1_pt1 | contig 14365 bp, 16 predicted proteins | sample 7332671 | NCBI WGS metagenome assembly JABUBK01 (sample SAMN07256342, study PRJNA390944) | subsurface metagenome | isolation source: Methane hydrate marine sediment | place: Pacific Ocean: Eastern North Pacific, ODP site 1244 | collected 2002
CGTTGAGAGAAAGAGCCTGGGAGAGCAGGCGAGGTTGTCAATTTAGAGGACGATGACGCCGTAGTGGAAAGATTTGGATTTGACGAATTGTTGTTCGAGTACCCAAGCCCCAATCCACTGAGTCCTCCATAAGAACCAGAGCCTGCGCGTGATGGTGCATGGGAGGGTGTATGAGATCGTGGATTTGAGGTAGCTAGCATGTGTTTGAAATCCTCGTAACAAGGAACATCCGTCCTGCACTGCGACTTGATCAAATGAGTGAGCTGAGTCGATGGACTCGGCGTGATCTCCGGATGATCAGGCGCAACAGGAGATAAATTCATAGCTTCGAGTAACCGTATGAGATTATCCTCTTTTGAAACATCTGGGCTTGCAGGTGTAAGATTTGGTGAATCCGAGAGCAGTTTCCGATGGTCTGACCCAATATCTTGCATCAGTAATTTCAGCTGGGCTAACTGTTCAATCTGAGATGCTATCACCGTCTCTCCGTCCTTGATTTGGTCGCGAAGTTGTTGATTCTTTTTCTCGGTGGCTGCTTTCTGTTCATTCGCAGTAGCGACCATCTTGTTGGCCTCCTCGAACAAGGAAGCCGAAAGACTCTCGGCGTCCAGTTGTAAGGATTTCTTCTCTTGTAACAATTGTTCATTCTGTTTTCTCGTCTCTTCCGCGTCGGCTTTAATCTTCTCATGTTGCTTTTCAGCTGTTTCTTTCGTCATCAGCTCGCCATTGGTAATGCGCGACTCGTAGTCTTTGATTTTGGCCTCCAATTCTGCAGCTTTGGAATTGGCCCTTTCTAATTCGTGTCGTGCCTGGGCCAGATTGTCGTCTAGTTGCTGCTGGTGATTGATGGCACTTATCAGTTTGTCGCTCAAGACAGCTACTTCATCTTTGCCATCGCCGCCTCTTGACGAGGAAGATTCCCGTGAAAGGTCGGATGCGCTTGCCATTCGAGGATCACGGATAGTATGAAAGGAAGCCTCTTGATCGCGTGCCAACTGTGCCTTCGCTGCCAGTGCGACCTTGGATCGTAGGGAATTTGTTGACTTGGCTTTGGCCAAAGAGTTCTTCTGAAGAGGCATTTCGGCAGGTCCAGCAGATACGGAGCGAGGAGGAGGAGTCGGAGGTGGTGGAGGAGATTGACTTGACTGGCCTAAGAAGGCGGCATTGTAGGACGAAAGGTACATACAGCGACTTGATCACTGTGTTGTGAGTTGCACGATCACAAACAGGCCCAAAGGGTTTCAAAAGTCTGCTGACCCGTCGGAGACGTACGAGGGAGGTTTCAGTCGGGTGAATGTAACGTCTGCCTATGGAAGAATTCAAAGCTGAGCGAATCGGAAGTGACGATGTTCGGGTCTGACCACTGCACAATGACCTCGTCGTGAAGGTCAAAAGAACATCCAGGCAAGAAATGATAGAGATGACGAGCAGATACAGAAAGGGTGGCTATACAAACGTGAAGGCGGAGGTGGGAAATAATTCACACACAGCGTTCAACCCAGTCGAGTTTGCGTAATGTGTACGGATGATTGAACGAGGCAAAAGGAAGATGGGTAAGGCCATGTCGGAATGAATTCATAACAAGGACCCGGGGAGGATCAAGGTTCCATGTGAACGTGGCTGGCAAATGGACCATTGGCAGAGTCTTGAGAAGCTCCAAAGTTTGGATAGCCCGAGTGGCCGTCAAGCGCCTAAAATGCTTGAGCTAACGCCTAGACGTCAACGAATGAGGCGCAGGTTGCATAGGCAAGACAGACATCCGATACAAATCAAATTTGAAGGTTCGAGACCCTGATGTAGTGAGCAGCCAGGTAACAAATAGCTATCATGCTTGGTGCCTGCCTCCCAATTTGTTATGGAGGAAAATGAGCCGTCTTCATAACTGCAAGCATGACGGGCGATTGGTTTCAAAAACGCTGGAGTGGCTCCCGGTTCTGAGGCACGGAAACCGTTTATGTAGGTAAACGGGAACTTTTTGGCTTTGAATCCGAACTCGACATGCCTGCAAGAGTCCACTCCGTAGGTACCTGAGATCTGCATTGAAAGCCACCAGGCATTTACCCCACCACTGACAAACATTCACAAATCTCAAACGTGCGTTTCTATCGCAGAAAGCAAGACAACACTCAAAGTATACACACCACAGTGCCGTTGACCGAACATGGCGGATGATGAACTCGCGCAGGTCTGCAAGCTGACATCTAATCATCAATACACCTGACTGACCCTGACAGATCCGAGCAGCACGACTCGCTCAACTCAAGCAACAAGGCGCAGCCCAAGGGAGTACAGGAGGCGGTGGTGGCGGCGACGACGACCAAGAAGACCAGCGAAAACAACAAGACGAGCAACGTGCCTCTATACTGAATCAGATTCTCGAGCCTGCTGCCGCCGACCGACTGGCAAGAATTCGTTTAGTGAAAGAATCCCGTGCGACCGATGTCGAGAATAGATTAATGATGCTCGCCAAATCTGGTCAATTACGCGCAAAAGTGACGGAGGATCAATTGAAGCAGATGTTGGCATCTTTGACCGAGCATGAAGAGCAGACTGGGAAGAGTGTGAAGGCCCCCAAGGTCATGCGCAGGACGGACTGGGACGATGATGATGACCTGGACGATCTGTTGAACGATGTGTGATCACAAACGAGCAACTACAAGTATGCTGCCTGCGGGATTCGACATTCTCACTTCTCTACGCCACGCCAATCGTCTCTCGCAGTTCTCTTGCTTGTTTGGCAGCTTTCCTCTCTTCCCTCAACTTCTTCCTCGTTTCCCTGAGATCTGGTGGCCTTTCGATCCCCAACCGCTGCCTCAATTCTTCAACATCAGTCTCGAGCTCTTCCTCCCAATAGACACAAATCACATCTTTCGCTCTCAAACCATTACTCAGTGCCCACGGCAAATATGTCTCAAACATCCTCTTTCGTTCAGCAGGCTTCAAACGCACAATCGCACCCAGACTCAGTCCCGTCATCGGAAGTCCTATGTTGGCGAACTCGAACGCCTTGAGCCCGATCTCGCCTTCAACGAAGATGGGCAAACCAGTGACAGCATGATAGAAGTCATGGCACTCTCGGTACCGCTGCATAACATATGCCTGCTCTTCATTATCAATATATTGGACCTGATCTCTTGTATCCGGCGTCACACCTTCCCGATCGAGCCACTCTGCATACGTACGACCAACGCTGTTATCTGGTAATTGACGTAGTTTTTCTAGAGACATGGTTTTGGAAGTGATTCGGGGTCTATCACGGAGGATACGTCGGCCGGTGGGATCAGCCAGCATTCGATCGCGTAGACGGCGGATGAAGAATGGTTGTGCTGTTGCTTCACCACAAGCTGCGATCATTTCGGCACGGCGTGGATTGATCAAGGATGCGATGGCACTGCCGATGGCTAGGCCGAAACGTTCGGTGGTTGTGAGAGGGACATGGCCGGGGTAGTTGGGAGGTGGACGGTTGAGGACTGAGAAGGGGCGAGACGGGGGACTTTGGGTGGAGGGTTTCGATTTGCGAATTGATGAGACAGCTAGACTTGTTGCTGGAGAATGCAATCTGCTTGGAGCACTTGCTTGGGTTTGTAGAACGGCCTGCAATAGGCGTAAGTCACGCTGATGGGTGCACGCTGCCATGGCAGAGGTTTGTTGCAGACGTTACGAGGTCGCTCGCGATGGTGTCGCAGAAAGCAGCACTCGAGCAAGGAAAGAAAGTGGTAATTATCAAACAAATGATGCTGCTCGACGAGTCAGTACCAACAGGTTGCGATAAAAGTTCGGGAGACGGACAGCGGCTTATGTTCCTGACATCCGCCCAAGCTGGCCCACTTGGGAATCCGTAGCTCACGTTAGCGGCACAATCATCCCATCGAAGTACACTCTCACAATACGACGAATTACTGATACGGAACAAGTATGCTGGGAGACACCATGTCAAAATTGAACTTTCTAGGCAATGAAAAACTTGAGCAATGTACACGCATCCGCTCTAAACGGTAGAGCTGTCCCGATCAAGGCCAGCTAGGTTCCGCCAGGAATCCGGTCTTCCCTCCCTCATAATTCTCCTTTCGATAAAAACAATCAATATCCGTCCTTGCCCCATTTGTTGAACATATCGTGCAATTCCTGTGACCCTGGTTAGTATGGTAACGGCCGGAAAGTAATGTTCCTACCTTTGGTAATGTGACGTTGGGCACGATAACTGTATTCAAGGCGCTGGGGGCGTTCCTGGGTGCTTGACTTGTGTCTCCCTTGGGATGATATTGGTACTTGAAATGTTTGGAGTGATCGTCGTGTTCGTGGTCAACCTCCCATGGCATGGAACTGTTGGCGACAGAGACTTCGGCCTCTGATGTAGCTGATGTTGGCTTTCTTCCAAAGTAAAATCCTGCCAGACCAAAGGCGCCTGACATAATTCCTAGCAAGACCTAAACCATTTCCCATCAGTATACTGCCTGGAATTTGACTCGTGGGTGTATGAGGGGCGTACATATAGCTCAGGATCTCTTTTGGCACCTTTCTGGATGAAACTTCCATCTTTGCTGGCTGGTTGCGTTGCCTTCTTGGCAGCCGACTTTACTTGGGCGACAGCGTCTGCTCGGAGGACTCGTGTAACGCGGAACATGGTGGGCGGACTGTGGGATCGTAGGTTGGGTATCTATTCAGTGCAGTTCAATGTCTGGCGTCGTCAATGGATGAGCTGCGCGAAGTCAGAGCTCGGAGACATGCGAGGCTGTAGACTCAAGCTTGGCAGCCTTGCGTCGTCGAGCGCCCCAGGTGCTGAGGCAACTGCAACTGCAACTGCAACTGCGCAAGGATGCAGGGGTCTACCATTTCCGATCCATCTCTCCTGAGGGCCCACTTGGACAGCCTCCACTTGCCTTCGTCTGGCCTTGGATTGACCAAATTGACCAGTGTGCTCACCATCCATGCGCTCGATACACTGAATGCACCTTCAACCCACAGTCACTCGTTTCCGCTCACTGCGACAAGGGATTGCGCGACTACCCATAAAGACCTTTCGCTCCTGACCCATCACCTCATTGCGCCAACTCTCCTTCCTGCGGCTCTCCGGCAATCAGAAGCACAGCAGCTACGCACCAGCAGCTGTGTCGCGATAATTAACTGTCAAACTGTGCAACATGGTTTCAGCGTGCGACAGATGACCTGATTCTACTAGCCTCCTTCACTATCGCAATTACGATCACGACCGCGACCACGACTAACATTACGCATGGCGAACCGTCCCCAGACCGCGAAGAGTGAGATATCCTCGGCCATATCTGATGATGGCTTACCCGCTCCACCACCTCTGCTACCACCACCATTGCCCAGCGACCGATCTAGGTCCAATACACCCGGCCTGCCATCTCCTGGCTTTCCGAATTTCAGTGGTGTGACGAACCCTACCAACCGCTCGCTCCGCAGTCCTGTCTCTCACTCAGCATACAGTGGCACTAGTAGACCACAGAGTCCTGAGGGTACCACAAGCAGGACTCATGTCCCGTCATTAACTGCTCAAGGCTTTCTAAAGCCTATGAGCTCGTCAAGATTACAACAGCAACGTTTGAGTAATTTGAGAGCTGCCAGAGCACGGGAAAGCTCTCGTTCAGCAACCGGCACCGAGCCCATACACGATGACGAGGACACCCAAAGCGTTCGCTCGGGTCCATACGCTTCTATGCCTAAGCAGCATCGGCCTACTGCATCCATCACTACTGGATACACCGAATCGGAAGCAGCCGAGAACTATGACTCTATCTCGCAACGAGGACGGTCCGAGGCCGACAATGAATATTTTCGAGGTCACTCACCTGAAAAGAAGCAAATCCCGGCACCACTTGACTTGAGGAGCTCATTGAATATTTCTGGAAATCAAGACAAACCTTTGCGATCGCCACATTCATTTCGATCTGGTCTCAGCATAGGAGGCAAACAGGTCATTCCGCGGAGTCACCAACATTTACCGTCGAATGAGCCCTCTCCACGTTACCAGGATATGCAAGAGAAGCGATACGTCGCTCAACAAAGCGCTCTGGGTAGGAATTACGAGTACTTCGAGGGCAACAACGTCTTCTGGTTGGGTGGACGGATACAGAATGCGAGGGACCGTCCTATCAATCTCCTGACTGGCATACTTATTGTCACGCCGTGTATACTCTTCTTCATCTTCTCGTGAGTTACATTTTCCAAAGACTATTGGTTTTGCTAACAACGATAGGGCTCCATGGCTCTGGCATCATGTCTCGCCAGCTATACCCATTGTATTTGCCTACCTGTTCTTTATATGCTTTTCTTCATTCATTCACGGTTCTTTAACCGATCCAGGAGTAAGTTTTCTTACATCGCTGATTGCCTTGTGCTGACTAGGCCAGATCTTTCCTCGAAACATTCAAGCCTTTCCACCAAGCGATGATCCTTTGGCAGTCGGCCCCCCAACTAATGATTGGGTAATGGTGCGACTTGCCACTTCTCACACCGCTGCCATGGATGTACCGGTCAAATATTGCAAAACCTGCAATATCTGGAGACCTCCTCGTTGCTACCACTGCAGGGTATGCGACAACTGTGTCGAAACACTTGACCATCACTGTGTATGGTTGAACAACTGTGTCGGAAGACGCAATTACCGATATTTCTTTTCTTTTGTCGCGTCAGGAACGATACTTTCTCTTCAATTGACTTTTGGTAGTTTGGGTCAGGTTATTGCCTATTCTAATCAGGAGCGGGTCTCATTTAGCAGGGCTATGAATGCGAATAGGGTACCGTTCGCAATGTTTATCTATGGTATATTGGTTCTTGTCTACCCAAGTTCGTTGTGGGTATATCACTTAATGCTTACTGGTCGGGGGGAAACAACTAGGGAGTATCTGGCATCAAGGAGGTTTGAGAAGGCTGACCGTCATCGACCTTTCACCCAGGGGAATTTGTTGAAGAATTGGATCGCTGTGTTGGGTCGACCACGGCCGCCGTCGTATCTGCATTTCAAGAAGCAGTATGAGAGTGGCGATCAGAGATTTGGCACTTCACGCGGACACCAGGCAAGGATGGCTGAACGGGCAAAGAACGGCGATTTCGAAATGAAGCCTGTCAAAGGACAACGTGGGTTTGAAGGTCCTCAGGGAAGGATCTCTCAGAAAGAAGCCAGGTGATTGGGAAAATAGGTCTGTGGCCTGTTTTGACATGGTCGATGTACCACATACATATGAAGTCAGACCACTCATTTGACGATGGTTACCCCTGACAATAATGGAACATGTTCACAAACACAGACACACGTTTTCGAGTGTAAATATGCTGATCAGGCCTTCTGATGGCCGTGCAGAAATGTTGTTGCTTGGAGGCCAGAACTGAACGACCGTGATGGCTGGAGCATTGGCTAAAGGAGTGGATATGTGGAGCCTCGGCCTGGGGTACCGTCCTGCACGGGCTCGCATCGCTACTTATTCGTGATCACTTTACACGCGCATACATAACACCCATTCCCTTCCCTACAAGCCCGCCCAACATGTCTGCCCTTAATTCTTTGTTCATGACGCGAGCATGGCTCCTGTAAACTCTTTGATCAGCAGGTACGAACATATTTCACGCGAATCACCACCCAGACACTTGCCAGGACGCGTTCGCGTAAAGAGATACGATATGCCTCTTCGACAGAGTACCCTAAGCTTTACTCGTGGTCAGACTACACCGACAGTCACCACGAGGAAGAGTTCCCGGAATGCTACTCCCTCTAAGCAGATCACACCACCTGCGGAGGACCTAGACGAGGACACCATCGTTGTCAAGATCCCAGATGACGCTGCAGTTGAGGAACACGGGGAGTTCCCGTTGCCTACGCCTTCCGAGAGTGTGACGGATGATATCTCAAGTCCGTCATCAGATACGCCAAAGCCCCAGAGCCCCGTCAAGTCGAGATCGAAACGCGTCTCTCAGACCAAAAGGACCTCGCTAGACAAGACGTTACCCTCCGCCCCCTCCCCGTTCAAGTCGGACTCCGGATTGAGTGAGAAGCTGCGTAATATTAGTGGGGATACGCTTGTGCCAGACCCGTCGCTCAGTCAGACCAGTTTGGTAAAGGACGGAATCGACAAGTTGGATCTGAGGTGGAATATGGACACCAAGTTGGGAGAGACGGAGAAAGAACAACTGGTCACGGAAGGGGAGGAAGATCAGTCTAACGCTGACGAAACGCATATGGCTCCCGTTGAGGAAGAACAAGAATCATGCACGAAGCAAAAAGGAAGCAAACGCGTCAAGATCGAAGAGAAGAACCAGAAATGGGAAGAGCGGAAGAAAGAGGCTGATCAAAATGCTACACGACGTTCCTCAAGAGCTTCGTTACTTGTCAGTAAAGCTACGGAAGTCATTTCTGAGATCACGGCGAGCGTTCTTGGGAAGAGGTCGCGAGGAAGAGAACAGGAGCAGCGTACATCCACACCCACCCCGGCCAAATCAGACTCTCCCCACGTTGCGAAGAAGGTCAAATCGTCGGCGAAGAACGAAGTCACAGAAAGACATGACGATGGAGTCTCTCTCGCAGCTACCAGTCGTGCTCTGAAGTCACGAGCACCCAAGGACAAGAAGTGGCTTATATCAGGTCTATACGCTGGACAAAGTCGCACTTTTGATCCCACCAAATCAGAGGGCCAGAACAAACGGAAGTCGAACACCGGTACAACACCTTCGGCGCCGGTCGAAGAGAACTCTGTCCTTCCCCTACCCATGTTCGCCGGTTCTCGTCTCCTCGAGGTAGGCCGTGACTTCCATCTTCCGTTCGATGTCTTCTCCCCGCTTCCGCCTGGTCAACCCAAGCCCGACGAATGGCGTCGTGTCAATAAGAACGTTTTCGTGGGTGACGCTGCGGCCGAATGGCGTACCAATAAGTTCTCTGAGACAAGCACTTGCATATGTCGACCTGAGAATGGTTGTGACAGTGATTGCATGAATAAGTTCATGTACTACGAATGTGATTCTCGGAACTGCAATCTCTCTGAAGAGCAGTGCGGCAACCGTGCCTTTGAGGGTCTGAGGAAGAGAGTCAAAGCTGGTGGTCAATACAATGTCGGCGTAGAAGTATTGAGAACAGCCGATAGAGGTTACGGTGTCCGTGCCTGTCGAACATTCGAACCAAATCAGATTATCGTCGAGTACACAGGTGAGATCATCAACCAGGAAGAATGCGAAAGCCGAATGCACGGTCTATACAAGGACAACGAGGTAAGTCTCTTCAAGCACAGTTCTCGTGACCCATATACTAACGATCCCAGTGCTACTACCTCATGGCATTCGACCAAAATATGATCATCGACGCAACAAGAGGCAGCATAGCCCGCTTCGTCAACCACTCATGCGCCCCCAACTGCCGCATGGAAAAATGGACAGTAGGCGGTAAACCACGCATGGCCCTCTTCGCATCAGACCGTGGCATCATGACCGGTGAAGAATTAACCTACGACTACAACTTCGATCCGTACAGCCAGAAGAATGTACAGGTCTGCAGATGTGGAGCGGAGAATTGTCGAGGTGTGTTGGGACCGAAGCCGAAGGAATTGCCGAAGAAGGAGAAGGAAAGCGCACTTGCGGGTGCGAAGAGGAAGATTGCGGAGGTTATTGAGGAGGGGAAGGAGATGATGACGGGTAACAAGAAGAGGAAGGTTGAGGAGAAGAAGAAGTTGCCGAAGGGGTGGGTGTATTTACCTGCTGAAGAGAAACCAAAATCGAAGTCTACGAAGGCAAAAACCAAGAGTGAGACTGGAAGTGAGAATGAACAGGGTACGAAGAACAAGGACGACGACGCCATCAATGGATCGTTGTCTCGTCGCCCATCGAAGCTAAGGAGAATGGTGTCGACCAAATCATCCAAGACAGGACGCAGCATTAAGAGCGTCTCCTCAATTGGGAGGAAAGGAAAGACGAAGGTGGGGAAACGAATCATCAGTACAAATAGTACCAGCAGTGGAACTGCTTTGATTGCGAAGAAACCTGTCGATGTTGACGCCGATGTCGATGTTGAGGGGAAGAATGAAGACAAGAAGGAGAATGAGACTGAAGAATGGGAAGACGCGGTCGAAGAAGTCACGGCTGCAGTTACGGTCGAGAGATCAGAAAGTAAAAGGTCGAAGGGGAGTATGTCGAGTGTTACGGCGTTGAAGGCGAAGGCGGGGAGTATCAAGGGGAGAGTCGGGAGAAGTTTGAGAGGGAGATGAAAGTTTCATTATGTACCTGGATTATCGTTGGTATTGAGCGAGATTGGCGGAAGCTGATGTATCGTGATGATGGGTTGGATATTTGATGTTGGATATACTAGTTGGTTGGTTAATTAGTTGCTCTGTGATGTGACTGTTCATTTAGGTTTGAGATGGAATGGCTGGCTGGGTATTGTCACCGGGTATCGGGAGCCTTCATCAGTCACTTCTGTTGTTTATCTTTATTAGGGTCATTGTCATAGCACGCGAGGATAGGCAGGTCATTGATTTTATTACTCAAACATACGATGCTACCCGTCATTTCTTCTGAAAACGGACAGCGTACACTTCCATCTCTTTGCATTCCTCCGTGGAGATCGGAATAGTACCTAATATCGTGTCTTGGGATCGATGGATGGACTAGGTCTCGTTTGACTTCACTTGGTCTCATTTAGACTCATGCAGTCTATGGAGTGCAATGAGATGCAGGTAATCCTACTGCTGAGGACAATGGAATCGTGCAGGTGTGTAATCAATCGACCGAACCGCCCAATTCAAACCATGCGATATCATATCGTGCAAAACCGAGACTGGTTTTCCTCCATTGTCGTGGACCTTGGAGAGATTCTCTGGGATGAAGTTTGACTCTGAACAGAGACTCTATTTCATCTTATCCTTGCCCGTTCCGTCTTTCTTATCGATACAGGTGGTGATGCATTGCTTCGTCCGCAGTCATATTGGTTCCCAGTACATCATCACTTGCTGATGCCCTTGTTCATGTTTGTTCGCTGTTCACGTCCTGTCTCTCGTTTCGAACATTCGGTCACGTTCCCTGTCATTGTGAGGCTTGACCGAATACCACTTCCGTAATCCTGTATAACCCCTCATCTATCATCGTTCATCGATCCATTCATCCATCCGTTACATGTTCACTCGTCACCCATGCAACCACCGATTAAACATTCCCATCTACTCCTCGTCCTCGTCCTCACCCTCATCCTCATCTCCATACATCTCGCCACCTTCACCACCTTCCTCAAATCCACCAACCAAATACTTCTCTCCTTTCCCAACCACCCCCTCCCCAAGCACCATCCCATCCTGCACCTCACAATCCGTCAATTTAACTTCCCGTCCCAACACAACACGTTTCCCAACTACACTCCCACTAAGCACACATTTATCCCCAACCACAGCCCCATCCATGACAACACACCCTTGGATGCGCGCGCCAACGCCGATGGTGCAGTTGGAGCCGATACAGCTGTTTTGGATGGAGGCGTGTTGGGAGAGGGTGGTGTTAGGCGCGATTAGGGTGTCTTTGGAGATTGTGACGCGGGTGGTTGGCGGTGGGATTGAGGTTGGATGGATCTTTGTGGGGTGGGACAGGATTGTTGGTGGAGGTAGTGGGTTTTTGGGGTCTTGTTCTGTGTCGTGGGCTGAGAGTTTGGCGAGGAGGAGCGAGGTGCGTAGGAGGAGTGGGGTTGTGTCGATTCTGCGGAGGAGAGGGGCGGTGGGTGTTGATGGGAGGATGTAGGAGAGGATTGGTGGGAGGTAGGGTGTTGATGAGGCGAGGAGATCGGAGGTTTCTGAGGTGTCGGTGTTGTCTGTTGTGGAGGAGAGGATGCTGTCTTCTAGGTTTGTTGGTTCCTGATGTGGTTGTTGGACTCGTGAGGCGAGGTTGAGTGGTGCGGCTTGTTGTTTTGGTTTCGAGACGTTGGGGGTGTGTCTTGTAACTTGGGTGCTGCTGAGGGATAGCAGGTCGATTTCATCTTCGATTGGCGTGTCGCTGCGGGGGTTGATGTCGTTCTCGTTCATTGAGGCTGTTCTATTGCGAGATCTGAAGAGTTCTTGGGCGCCAAGTTGTGTTCTGTAACTTGGTTTTCGCCACTCTGATTTCGCCCATGTACCGAGGAGGTCTTCGCTTACACTTTCAAATTCTTCGTTTTGTGCGGCGAATTGTTTGACCCAGTGTGGGAAGAAGTAGATGTGAGAATCACGATATTGAGTCATGCATTTGACTGCGCCGTATCTACGAAGAAGCGATTGACGAATTTTCCATGATTTGTCTTCTTCTGCTTCTTCGCGAATTTCGGACATTGGTGTTGTCCATACGAGTTTTCGTAGGCGACCGTCTGGGAGGTCGGATATCTTTTGGAGAGGTGTTTGGTGGAATGAGTCAAGACCAACAGTACACATGAAGTCGCATTCTTCCTTCTTGACGCTTTCTTCTCTGTTCGCTGTGTTGTACCAGATCGAAAGACCACCTCTACGACCACTTCCTTCAGCACCAAGAGCGAATCTGTTTCGGGATTTGAGTGTGGATGTGTTCCCAAAGTCGGTACCTGTTCCAGCGATACCCGCGACGTTGGTGAGATAGGATTCTAGAAGGGCGTCTCCAGGGATTTCGCAGATGAGATCACATGGGAGTAGTAAAAAGTCCGATTTGATGACATTTTGTACTTCTGGCAATCTTAGTAATTCTGCTGTCGGTGTATTGAATTCGAGATCGGCTGGGGCGAGTAGATCTGGTTTCGGCGAAGGTAGTGCAGTCAGGTCTGGATTCTGTGCTAGAGCAGCCTCGATGGGAGCCTTTGATGCAGGTGGTGTGATAACGGTGATATCTGTCACGCCCATTCGATAACAAAAGTCTAAGACATACCATATCATAGGCCTGTTGGCTATTGGGATGAGGGCTTTTGGGTACTCATGAGGAACACTTGTGAATGTGTTGAGACCAATTCCAGGACCGCACAAGATCAAGGCTTGAAAGCCAGTCTGTGCGATACTCACAGCATGAGGCATTCTATGAGACCGTTTACCAGGATGGGTATGGTAGTGAATCGTCGAATTTCTAATATTGGGTCGGCGAGAATAGTTGGTCAAGGCGAGATTCTGTAAGGGCGAAGGTGTGACGGGCCCGAGGAGGACACCTTCGTCGTCAAAGCGCTTCTTCGCAGGGCCTCTGGGGATATAGGGAAGAAGTGTACCAGGACGACCGCCTTCTTCAATGGCCTGTTTTGAGAGGAAGATCAAGCCTTGAACGTTTTTGTGTTTGTAAGGTACGACTGGGGCGCGTCGCGTAGTAATAGAGGGTAGAGGAGTAGTTTCTTTAGTCTGTTGCTCAGTCTCTTCGTTTGGTGCTATGAGTCTGAGGTTCGACTGATGATCTTTTGAGATATCAAGCTGCATGTGCGACAAAGAGCATGCAAGCCAGGCAGTGGTGGGAGTCATCGTGATAGTTTTCTTGAGTCTCCACTTGGATGCTTTCTGCCAAGAAATGCGAGAATGGCCTTGTTGAAATCAGGGGATCAAGGGATCGATCGAGAGTTAGATGCATGATATAAAGCTACGAATATGATATTGTTGTGGTGTAATTGAGATTGTTATTGTGGAAGTGCTTAATTTAGTGAAAGAAATAATGAAGCTCTCAAAAGGTTGTTTGTACTATTGAAACCCTTTCTTTGTGACTGATTAATCGCGATGGAGGCAAACAGACGCGTCTCTGATTGGCTACAGGAGGCAGGCTATCTGTTCGGTGAAGACGCCTGAAATGCCTTCTAAATTCAAGGCCGCTTGACCGTCATTAACCGCTTCCAAGAGACCTCTTTCAGACTCGTGACAGTCGAATTTCGAGTCTCCGACAGCTCACTTTAGCTCTCAACGCGCCTGACTGGTGTTCCACCCAACAAGAGCAATTGCACCACTAAGATGTTCCGTCACCATCTGCACTGCCATTCTCGATAACTTCACGTGCCCCTGATACTTCACCCCCATTCTGTGCCTTCTTCTTCTCCCAATCTCGATCGAAGACTGCCTTCAGCGCCTCCTGGAAGATGTGTACATTGTAATCAATCATGCCTTTCTTATCTCTAGCTTCTTTGTTCTTGATGACTGTGACTAGACAAAGGTGCTTATTCATTTCCTTGAGATACACCATTGTCCCATCCTCGAATGTCATAGATGATTCCACCTCTTCCATTTGTTCCCCAAGCTTGACTGCTTTCCTCCTGGAGTAGTTGTAAAGATCGGTGAAATCGACTGTCAGGTCTATATAATTGGCGCATATCTCGTATATATCCGAATCGATAGGTCGGGTATCAGATGCAACATAGACCTTGCTCAGGATATCAAAAAGATATGCTTTCGTCATCCCTGAGTTATTGATGAGTGTGTTG
>JABUBK010000159.1_pt1 | contig 14327 bp, 14 predicted proteins | sample 7332671 | NCBI WGS metagenome assembly JABUBK01 (sample SAMN07256342, study PRJNA390944) | subsurface metagenome | isolation source: Methane hydrate marine sediment | place: Pacific Ocean: Eastern North Pacific, ODP site 1244 | collected 2002
GCACATCTGATAGTTGCCTTGCGTTTGTCAAGAGAAACTCCTTGCAGAAGTGAAAGAAGCTTTAGATTATTATCTTCGTAAGAGGCTTCTTGACCAGCAAAACGAGCAGAGAGAACTCCTGGTGCTCCTCCTAAGGCTTCTACCTCCAACCCAGAATCATCAGCTAAACATAATTTCCCACTAAACTTAGCTATAGTTCTGGCTTTTTTAAGAGCATTGCCATAAAGACTGTCTGCATCTTCTTCAACACAAGGAAAATCAGGGAAATCCTTCAAAGTGAGTATTGGCAATTTCAGCTTTTTTAAGGCATCCTTAATTTCTTTAATCTTGTCCAAATTTTTTGTAGCTAAAACCAGGTCCACTCTTAAATCTCCAACACTTCCTTTTGAAGTTTTATAAGCTTTTCTATTCCCTTACCAGCCAAATCAAGGAGTTCATTGAAATCATCCCGGGAAAAGGAAGTACCCTCTCCACTAGCTTGAATTTCTGTCAAATCCCCCTTTTCTGTCATCACCACATTCATATCCAGGCTAGCTTTAGAGTCTTCCTGAAAGGAGAGGTCTAATAACTTTTCTCCCCCACTGATTCCCACGCTAACAGCTGCCTGAAAGTCCCCAATTATCGACCCTTCTATTATTCCCTTCCTTCTGAGCCATCTATCTACACCCATTAAAGCAACAAAGGCTCCGGTAACGGAGGCACATCTTGTCCCTCCGTCTGCCTGGATAACATCGCAATCGACCCAAATAGTACGTTCTCCCAATTCAGCCAAATCTACTACTGCTCGTAAAGACCTGCCAATCAGCCTCTGAATCTCATAGGATCTACCCCTCTTCTGTTCCCTTTCCCGAAGAATCCGATTAGGACTGGAATAAGGAAGAAGGCTATACTCTGCGGTGAGCCACCCCTGCCCTACTCCTCGCAGAAAAGGAGGAACCCTCTCCTCCACCATAGCCGCACAAATCACCTTTGTATTCCCTAGACTTATCAGAGCAGAACCCTGGGCGTACTTAATGTACTCCCTTTGAATGACTACTTTCCGTAGTTCATCGGCTAATCGTCCATTTTTTCTCATAATTATCCTTTCAACAAATATAGCGCATAGCGTTTAGCGGATAGCCTATAGTAAAAAACAAAAAAATCAAAAATTATGAGGAATAAAGAAACAACGAACGGTAAACCGGTTACCCCCCTCTCCCTTCCCTCTCCCCCGTGGGGAGAGGATTGAGGTGAGGGGAAAAAGGAAATTCCTATATTATCAGATTAATCATCTTTGGGATGTTTTTTGTAAGAAAAAAGACGATCTAGAAAAACCCCCACTTTTCTTGCTGCATCAAAAATACCTCCTAGAGAAATCCCTAGAAGCACAAGGATAAATATTAAAACTAAAGGCCAGGCAAAGATCAAAAGTAAGGCTATTGCCAAACCGCTTAGCCCACCAATGATCTTGCCCCGATTCCGTTTTAGAGAGCGCCACATCGAAATTCCTTTTTAGTTCTTTCTTTTTCTCAAAAAAGTAGGAATGTCTAAATTATCCTCATAAACTCCTAAATCTAACTCGCTCTGATAGGGCCCTTCTGCTCTTTTTCTACTCGCTCCGCTAATAGTCTCCTCCCCCACTGCCATAAAAGCAAGTGACACCTCACTGGATAAATTCTCATCTATAGCCACACCAAAGATAATCTCGCTGCCAGGAGAGACAGCTTCTTTTATAACCAGGGCAGCCTTTTCCACTTCAGATAAACTCAAATTCTTCCCACCTAGAATATTGAATAGTACTCCTTTAGCTTTCTTTAAGGAAATCCTTTCCATCAAAGGAGAAGAAATAGCCTGTTTGGCTGCATCTTTAGCTGCTCCTTGTCCCTTTGCTCTCCCGATGGCCATTTGAACATGACCTTTCTTCTGAAGAAAGGCTTTAAAGTCGGCAAAATCTATGTCTATTAAACCGGGATGCAAAAGCAAATTGTCCAGAACATGGATAGCTTTCCCCATAATTCCATCTACTCGCCCAAATCCTTCTTGCAAAGATAAATCTTTCTCAGGATTACCCAGCAGAACGTCATTAGGAATAATCATCAAAGCGTCTACTGCCTTTTCCATCTCCTGAATACTCTTCTTAGCTAAGGAAACTCTTTTCTCTCCTTCAAAATCAAAGGGAAGAATGGAAAATCCCATAGTCAAACTACCGAGATCTTTAGCTAACTGACCTATTACAGGAGAAACTCCCGTACCGGTGCCCTTTCCTAAGCCAAAAACAAGGCAAGTAAGGTTTGCTCCCTGCAGTATTTGCTTGATTTTTTCCTTTTCTTCCAGAGCAATTCGCCTCCCCATTTCCGCATCACCACCTACTCCCCACCCCCCGGTGATAGTAGCTCCTAACTGCAGTCTCTTCTTTGTTTTGCATTTTTCCAGGCACCTCAGGTCAGTATTAACAGCAATAGATTCCATCCGCGCCGGAAAAGAAGAACTTATACGAGATAAAATATTGCAGCCTGCTCCCCCTATTCCTAAAACCTTTATTTGAACAGAAGAGGGCTTTGTGGCTGATATAGATGAAGACTTGGAAGAAGCAGACTCAAATTCAATCATTCAAGCCCCACATTTAACAATCTCGTTCATAGTTCGTTGTTCATAGTTCATCGACTTAAACCAAAAGCGCAAAGCTAAAGACCATAATTCATACCTAGTTCGGGCCCCCGCACCTTAATCCTCTCCCCTGCAGGGAGAGGAGAGTGTTGTTTTTGTCGATGAACTATAATGCCATTTGGCAACCTACTGAATTTCTATTAAGATAGAATTGAAACCCAAAAGGAGGTCAATGGCTATGATAAGAAACAAGACAGAGGAAAGAAAGAGACGCCTATCCACCAAAACACTAGATCAAGCTTTTAGAAAAGAGGTAGAAGAAGGTCTCAACTGTTCCCCTATCGAATCCAAAGCGCTCCTTGATATTGTCAAAGAAATTTACATGCCCTATCTACATGATAACGAAACTATTCATCCAGGGCAAATGGTAGTTATGGGAATCGATAGCGATGAACCTCCTGGTAAACCCTTGGAAAAATGCAAGTTCAAGCCCGTTGTAATAACTAAATACAGTGGAGAATCTGACGACAATATCCGCCTGGAAAATAGCTATCGAGGAGTAACTGCCCTAAGACGCCTCCAGCTCAAACGTATAGCAGAAGAGGCTAAAGACCAAGGAGTTCTCTTGACAGCTGAAGACTTCGCCTATAAGGTATTTAATTGTGGTTATAGAACTATCTGTCGAGACCTGAAACACTTTCGCTCAAAGAGAATCACCATCCCGGTGAGATCGCAACAAAAGGACATCGGACGAGCTCTCACTCATCGAGTTAGGGCAGTTGAGCTTTACATTAAGCGCAAACTTCTTACTCAAATCGCCCAAGAGATGAGACATAGCCTGAATTCAATTCAGAACTATATTAACAAGTTTGCTCGCGTAGCCTCCCTTACCAAGAAGGGACACTCAATATCAGAAATAGCCTTTGTCGTTCAGATATCCCCCAATTTGGTTAAGAAATATCAAGGGCTTTACCAAAGGTTCAATACTCCTGAGTATTCTGAAAGAATTGAGGAGATTATCGCTCAGTTCAAGCCTAAAAAAAGGGGCCAAGAAAACAAGAGGGTAAAGCCATGATAAGAGATATTCATAGGGATATGTGGAAACCTCAAAGAGCGAAAAACTTTGATAGTGCTATCAGACATTTCATTCAGAGTGAATTTCCCCGACTTGGTGGTCCTAAGGTAATAGATCTATTCTGCTGCCAGATAAGAAAGTTCATCGATCAGTTCTACCCTAAAGGTGAATACGTAAGCTTTGGTCAGCTTCCCTGGTGCGGAGTAGCCAAAGAGGATCTTCCCGGAAGGGCAAAAACAATAGCCCAGACTAAACTAAGAGCTGTCATCCTTTCTCTTGTGGAGGATGAGGACTATGTAAAGCTTGAATCTGGAGTACCCTTTAGAGAAGTGACCAAAGACAGAATAGCCCGAATTATGATACAAGCAGATAAGAATGGAGTCGAACTTGCCGCAACTGAACTTGCTCTTATGTTTAGTTATAGTTGTACTGGAATCAACCAGTTTATTGCCCAATATGAGAAGGAGCATAACTGCATTCTTCCCCGACGAGGTACAATTCATGACATGGGAGCAAGCGTTACCCATAAGGTTGAAATATGCCGCAAGAAGCTGCTCGAGGGAAAAGAGACTTCCGATATTGCTAGGGAATGCTCCCACGATCCCCTGAGCGTAGATAAGTACCTTTTAGAGCTACACAGGGTTAATTTCTGCAGGAAAAAGGGTATGAGCAAAGAGGAAATATCTTTCTCTATTCAACGCAGTGTCCGTCTGGTAGAAGAGTATCTCAAGCTAATTAAGGAGATAGAACATCAAAGAACCAAATAAGTCAATAAATACTAACTTGCCACATGGCATAGCTAGCTATGAACAATGAACTATTTTAAAATTGCTCTAAAAATCGAAGGTCATTCTGAAAGAATAGACGAATATCATCGATACCGTATTTTAACATACAAATCCGGTCTGGTCCCATACCAAAGGCAAACCCCTGGTATTTTTCTGGATCGTAGCCAACCCTCTTGAATACCTCCGGATCTACCATGCCTGCTCCCAATATCTCTAGCCATCCCTTACCCGAACATACTCTACACCCTGAACCTTTACACATAATGCAACTAATATCTACCTCAGCGCTGGGCTCAGTAAAAGGGAAAAAACTGGGACGAAAACGAAGTTTTGTGTCTCTGCCAAACATTTGGTGAACAAAATAGGTAAGAGAGCCTTTTAAGTCGGAAAAAGTTATTTTCTTATCCACCGCTAACCCTTCTATTTGATGAAACATAGGAAAATGGGAGGCATCAACAGCATCACGTCGATAACATCTACCTGGAGCGATTATACGAATAGGAGGAGACTCCTTCTGCATCACTCTAATTTGCACCGGCGAAGTCTGGGTTCGTAAAAGATAGTTATCATCTAAATAGAATGAATCCTGTTCATCTCTGGCTGGATGGTAACGAGGCATATTCAAGGCTTCGAAGTTATAATACTCTGTCTCTATCTCTGGACCACTTACTACACGAAAGCCCAATCCAATGAAAATGCTCTTAATCTCTCGCACAGTCTGGGTAATAGGATGTAATCTGCCCAGAAGAGGCTTTTTTCCAGGAAGAGTTATATCAATATATCCTTCTATTTCTTTCTTTTCTATCTCCTTCTTTTTTTCCTTAATCTCCTTTTGTATAAATTGCTTCAGTTTGTTAACTAGCCCGCCTATAAGAGGTTTATCTTCAGGAGGAAGGTCTTTTAGGTTTCTTAGAATGTGAGTAATTTTACCCTGTTTCCTTCCTAAAAACTCAATTCGTACCCCATCTAACTCTTTCTCATCTTTAGCTTGTCTGATTTTCTTCTCTGCTTCATCTTTGAGTTTTCCCAGCTCCTCTTTCATTTATCATTCCTCTGCCGATAGACTAATCTATTAATAGCATTAATATAAGCCTTAGCACTAGCCTCAATGATATCGGTACTTGCTCCTTTCCCAGTAATAAGGTCCCCTTCCCCCTTAACCTTAATCATAACCTCACCCAAAGCATCCTTTCCTCCTGTCACCGAACGAATAGAATAATCCACTAAAGCTAATCTTATCCCTGTAATTCTGTCTATAGCTTTGTAAGCAGCATCAACCGGCCCATCACCGCAAGCGGCTTCCTGGAACATCTCGCCCTTCTTTTTCACTCTAACGGTAGTCGTAGAAAGAATTTTGTTGCCGGTGACAGTATGAATATAGTCAAGGGTATAGACTTCCGGAATTTCTGATATTTTCTCTTCTACGATAAATACAAGATCTTCATCATAAATATTCTTTTTCTTGTCTGCAAGCTCTTTAAAAGCTCCAAAGGCTAACTCCAATTCTTTATCCTTTAGTGAAAATCCGAGTTCTTTGAGTCTTTCTTTGAAAGCATGCCTTCCTGAAAGTTTACCCAAAACCAACCCTTCTCCTTTCACACCAATTGAAGAGGGGCTCATTATCTCAAATGTAGCTGCCTTTTTAAGTACTCCATCCTGATGAATGCCAGATTCGTGCCGAAAAGCATTTTCACCCACAATTGCTTTGTTAGGCTGGACAAAGATGCCTGTAAGGCGAGATACAAGACGACTTGTTCGGTAAATCTGCTGGGTATGGATAGACGTAGAGAAAGAGAAGGAATCCTGCCTTGTCTTTAGAGCCATTACTACCTCTTCCAAGGAGGTGTTACCTGCTCTTTCTCCCAGTCCGTTTATAGCGCATTCTATTTGTCGGGCTCCCTTCTTTACCGCCGCAAGAGAATTGGCAGTAGCCATACCCAAATCATCATGACAGTGAACACTAAGAATAGTCTCATTTATACCAGGTACTTTCTCCATTATTCTTTGAATTAGACTCCCAAATTCCTCAGGAGCAGAATATCCCACTGTATCAGGAATATTAATCACTCCTGCTCCTTCATTGATTACTGCCTCAATCACCTCACATAGAAACACAAAGTCACTTCGAGTAGCATCCATAGGGGAAAACTCTACTTTAGAAGTATACTCTCGAGCCAATTTTACCGCTTTCCGTGCTAATTGCAACACCTGTTGGGGACTCTTGTTAAGCTGATACTTCATATGAATAGGAGAAGTGCCAATGAAAGTATGCACTCTTCCCTTCTTGGCTTTTTTTAAAGCCTCTCCAGCCCGCTCGATATCGAAGGGAAGAGCACGGGCTAAAGCAGCAATAACAGGAACACTAACCTCTTGAGTAATTCGTCTTACTGCTTCGAAATCTCCCGGAGATGTAGCTGGAAAACCCGCTTCGATAACATCCACTCCTAGTTTTTCCAACTGTCTGGCTATCTCCAACTTTTCTCTAACAGTAAGGCTTGCTCCAGGAGTTTGTTCTCCGTCTCGCAGAGTTGTATCAAAAATAAATACTCGCTCCATCAACCTCTCCCTCAACTTCTTGTTGGTAATATAACATAGAGAAAGAAAAAGTCAAAATACTGGCTATTTTAAAGCCTCTCTGAGTTTTGCGATTCCCTTTTTAATTCCCAAATGGGGGTGGAAAATACTGGAGGTGCCGCATACCAGAATATTAGCTCCTGCTTTGACCATCACCGGAGCATTAGCAAAACTCACATTTCCATCTACAGCAATATCTATCTTAAGACCTTTTTTCTCAATTATCTCCCCCAGTTTCTCAATCTTAGATATAGTAATCGGAACAAGCTTCTGACCAGCAAAACCTGGATTAACCGTCATTATCAGTACCTGAGAAAGCTCTTCCAGGATGTAGTCCAATCGATAAAGGGGAGTTGCTGGATTAAGAGCCACTCCTGCTCTCGCCCCATTTTCCTTTATCAATTGAATCGTTCTATTCAAACGAGAACAGGCCTCCACGTGAACTGAAATTAAGCTACTACCTGCTTTAGCAAAAACAGGAACGTACCTGGCAGGCTCTTCAATCATCAAATGGGTGTCAAAAGGCAGGGCAGTTATCTTTCTTAATGACCGTAATATGCCTGACCCAAGAGTAAGATTAGGAACAAAGTGTCCATCCATAATATCAAAATGCAAATAGTCAACTCCCCCCTCTTCTAATAACTTGATATCTTTCTTTAGACAAGAAAGGTCAGCACACATAACCGAGGCTGACAACTTTATTTTCACCTGTCCCCCTCTGCCATGAAATTCTCTGCTACACTCATATTATATGAATTTTATCTCCCTGGTCAAATTTGACACTCAATTACCCATTTGATAGGATAGAACGAAAGATCAAGATTAATAGCAAGAATAAAAGGAAACATCTTTTGAAGAAGAAATTTTATGTAACTACTCCTATCTACTACGTTAATGATATCCCTCACATAGGACATGCTTATACTACGGTAGCTGCTGACGTCCTGGCTAGATATAACCGGCTCAAAGGATATAGCGTATTCTTTCTTACCGGAACCGATGAGCACGGAAACAAAATTGCCCAGGCAGCTAAGAAAGATGGAATAACCCCTGCTGAGCTAGCTGGCAGAATGGCAAGTCGATTCAAAAATCTCTGGAAAAATCTGAACATTTCCTACAATGACTTTATTCGCACTACCGAGCCCCGACATACTGAAGTAGTAAGGACGATATTCAAAAGACTGTACGAACAAAATGACATTTACAAGGGAACCTATAAAGGGTGGTACTGCACTCCCTGCGAGAGTTTCTGGCTGGAATCACAACTGAAACAAGAAAGATTCTGTCCTGAATGCGCCAGAGAAGTACAAAAGATAGAGGAGGAAAGTTACCTTTTGAGATTGTCCAAGTATGAAAAACCTCTTCTGAAATACTTTGAAGCTCACCCTTCTTTTGTCCTTCCTGCTACCAGAAGAAACGAGGTGGTCCAATTCATTAAGGGAGGGTTGAAAGATATTAGCTTTACCAGATTAAGATTGGATTGGGGGATTCCCTGCCCGATAGAAGAGAAACACTCCATTTATGTATGGGTTGACGCTCTTATTAACTACATCTCCGCTCTGGAATATAGTATCAACAAAGAGAAATTCTCTCTTTTTTGGCCGGCAGATGTCCATCTAATCGGCAAAGATATTCTAAGATTTCACGCGGTAATCTGGCCAGCTATCCTGATGGCTCTAGGAATAGAACTTCCCCGCATGGTCTTCGCCCATGGCTGGTGGCAAATAGAGGGAGCAAAGATGTCTAAATCTAAAGGAATCGTAGTAGACCCAGAGGAGATAATAAGTAAATACGGAACAGATTCTCTGCGTTATTTTCTCCTGCGAGAAGTTCCTTTTGGGGAGGATGGCAATTTCTCTACTTCTCTTTTCATAAAGCGGGTAAACAGTGACCTTGCCAATGATTTGGGAAACTTGCTTAACCGAACTATCCCACTGGTAACAAGATATTGCCAGGGAAAGGTCCCTCCATTCTACCAAGATGGGGGAGAACTAAAAGAAAAGATAGAGAAAGTCTTCTCTGAACTGGATTCAGCAATGAATGTCCTTGCTTTCTCGCAGGCTCTGTCAAGTATCTGGGAAATAGTGAAATTATCCAACCTTTACATAGATAAAAATGCTCCCTGGCAATTAGCAAAAGAAAAAAATAAAGAGAAAGAACTCCATAATACTCTCTATAATCTCCTGGAAACTCTACGTATCCTTGCCCTCATACTTTTTCCTTTTATACCTGACTCAGCTCAAAAAATATGGGCGCAGTTAGGGATTGAAGGGAATATAGAAAGTCAAATAGTGGATAAGGCTATGATATGGGGACAACTGAAACCGGGGACAAAGGTAAAAGAAGGGCCACCACTCTTTCCTCGAATTCAAGAAAGCGTATAGCGTCTAGCGGATAGCATTTAGTAAGAAAACCTGCAAAAAAATTGATGCTCGATCCTAGATGCTCGAATTTCGATTCATCGTTCACCATTCAGGAAAAATGAAATTAAAAGAAAGAACAGAGTATCTGTGGGACAAGTACGGCTTTACTCCTAAAAAGAAATTGGGACAAAACTTTCTTATTGACCCCGGCATTGTTAATAGGATAATAAAAGCTCTTAAGTTAAATAAAAAAGATACAGTCCTGGAAATAGGAGCAGGGACAGGTGTCTTAACAGAAAAACTGATTCCATTAGTCAAAAAAGTAATTGCCATAGAGATCGATGAAAAATTATGCCAGATTCTAAAAAAGGAAGTTGGGGAATATCCCAATCTAAAAATAATCTGTGAGGATATAACCAAAGCTTCTTTTGTGGATAGATTAAATAACCAACCAGAGAAAGTCAAAATAGTAGGAAATCTACCCTATTATCTCGCTTCTCCTCTTCTTTTGGAGCTAGTTAACAGTGAATGGCTCGAATTTATGGTGGTAATGATACAAAGAGAGGTAGCAGAAAGAATTGCTTCTCAGCCTGGAAGCAAGAAGAGAGGTGCACTAACCGTGCTTATTAACTATTATGCTGAGATTACTAAAATAATAGATGTTCCGCCGCAGGTTTTTATTCCCAGACCCAGGGTAGGAAGCACTGTGGTGAAGATAGAAAAGAAAAAAGAACATCAGGCAAGAAAGGAAGAAAGATTCTTCAGGCTGGTAAAAACAGCTTTTTCTACGCGGCGTAAGATGCTAGGTAACACCCTTAGTAGAGGATTGGGGATGGAGAAAGAAATTGTAAAAGAAACATTAGCCAGAGCCGGGGTAGAATGGCAGAAAAGAGCAGAAGAGTTAAAAGTGGAAGAATTCGTTAAAATAAGTAATGAATTGTATAACTAGAGACATATTTTGATTAATACTATAGAGTGGATAGACAAAAAAGTCAAAATTATTGACCAGACAAAGCTTCCTGATGGATTAGAATATATCTATTGTCAGGATGTTAATACTCTAAGAGAAGCCATTTGTTCTTTAAAAGTAAGGGGAGCACCAGCATTAGGAATTGCTGCGGCTTTAGGATTAGTCCTGGGAATCCAGAACTCTTCTGCTGATGATTATCCCACTTTCAAAGAAGAAATGAAAAAAGTAATAGACCTCTTGGCTTCCTCTCGACCCACAGCAGTCAACCTCTTTCACTCCTTAAAGCGTATGGCTGATTGCGCAGAAAAGAATAAGCTAAAAAAAATAGAAGAGATTAAGGACATCTTAGAAGAAGAAGCTTTGAAAATCATAGAAGAGGATAAACTCTGTAACCGCCGTATCGGAAAAAATGGAGCTTCCCTCATTAACGATGGAGAAACAATCCTTACTCATTGTAATGCAGGAGCCCTGGCCACAGCTGACTATGGAACTGCCCTGGGAATCATCTATACAGCCAAAGAAGAAGGGAAAAGAATTAAAGTATATACAGACGAGACACGTCCCCTTCTCCAGGGAGCAAGATTAACTGCCTGGGAACTACTACAGGAAGGGATTGAGACTGTGCTTATCTGTGACAACATGGCCGGAGAGGTAATGCGTCAGGGGAGAATTGATAAAGTAATAGTAGGAGCAGATAGAGTAGCAGCCAATGGAGATGTAGCTAATAAAATAGGCACTTATTCCTTAGCTGTGCTAGCAAAGGAAAATATGATTCCTTTTTACGTGGCCTGCCCTTTCTCTAGTATTGACCTATCTTTGCTCGATGGCAAGGCTATCCCCATTGAACAGAGAGATGTATCTGAAGTAAAAGAAATCCTGGGGAAAAGAACCGCTCCTAGAGGAGTTGACGCCTACAACCCTGCTTTTGATATAACTCAAGCTAAGTACATTACGGGAATAATTACAGAAAGGGGGATATGCCAACCTCCCTATCAGGAGAGCCTCAGGAAATAGCTCAAGACGGATTTTATTGCTAGTTGCTTGTATCTTACACCCCCTCACCCCATCCCTCTCCCCTTAGGGAGAGGAGACTTTTTCTCTTTCTTTTCGAGGAACGAGCGACAAGCAACGAATCTCAAGGAGGGAATAATTATGAAAAAAGAAATTAGCCAGGAAGAAGTAAGATATATCGCTCATCTGGCACGCCTAGAGCTAAAGAAAGAAGAAGAGGAAAAATTCACCGGACAATTAAGAGAAATTCTGACTTATGTAGACAAACTAAAAGAAGTAGATACAGAAAAGGTCCCTCCCACTTCTCATCTTTTTCCTCTAAAAAATGTTTTGCGGCAAGATAAGCAAAAGAATTCCCTTCCTCTTGAAAAAGCGTTGCTCAATGCTCCACAAAATAAAAGAAATCAATTTGTAGTGCCCAGGATAATAGAATAGCTTAACTACTTTCTTTCTAAATAAAAGCTCTTTGGCCAGAAGATTTCCCTTAATAAAAAAATAGGGAAACTAATAATACAATTATATAATAAGGTAGGGAAAACAATAAAGACAATCTTTTCTAGAAAAGAAGGAGAAATATTAAAAACTAACAGCCAGAAGGAGAGAATAATTCCATTTAGAACAGTAGCGGCCCCAATCAATAAAATAAAAAAAATTACATTATCCTGATATACTCTCTCCCTGATTTCGGCCACCAGAAAACCAACTAAAGCCAGAGAAAAAGCATTTAGACCCAGTAAAGGGAAAAAGAGAATATCTACTAATAATCCAATAACAAAACCAGCTATTAATCCCTGTTTCCAGTTATTATGCCAGGCCCAAAAAATAAGCAGAATTAAAGGGATATCTGGTCTACCCCACCTCAATTGAATCCTGCCTATAAGAACACCCTGCAGAATAAGGACGAGGATGACCAAAAAAATAAAGATAACTGTCTTTTTCATTTTTTAATAATAAACAGCTCCTCTAATTTCCCAAAATCTACTGAGGGAACTACTTCTACTTCCTGAAATAGCCGACGAGGATTCTTCCTGACATAGGAAACCTTCCCTACCAGAATTCCCTCAGGAAAAATTCCTCCCAGGCCTGATGTTATTACTCTATCTCCAGGTTCAATCGATACCTTATTCAAAAGATACTTCAATTCACATACTCCCTTTTCTCCTTTGCCCTGTAAGATAGCTACGTCTCTACTTTCCTGATCACGAACCCCTACTTTGCTTCTTTGATCGAGCATTAACAAAACCTTAGCCTGGTGAGGATAAACCTCAACTATCCTCCCTACCAAACCCTGAGAATTAACCACTACCAAATCTTTTTCTATCCCCTCCTTTTCGCCTCTATTAATAAAGACCGTCTTAAAATAACTATAGGAAGGATAAGCTATCACCTGGGCAGGAAGAAGATCGTAAGAGTGTTTCTCTTTAAACTCAAGCATCTCCTCCAGCTTCTGGTAAGAGGATACAATTTCCTGATAGTAGTTTTCTTCCTTGAAACGCATTTGAGCTATTTCATCTTTAAGCGCCCTATTCTCTTCCCTCAGCTTTTCTGAGCGTCCCATATCAGCTATAAACTCAGTGAATCCTGTTTTAAGATTAGAACTGGTCATTTGTAGAGTACCAATTATTACATAGGCTTTTTCTCTAACAGTAAGTAAGACATCAGGCCTACGACTAGAAATTAGTATCAAGAGAAAAGACAAAAGAAGGATACTAAGTAAGAATATAGACTTAGAATGGATTCTCATTGAAAATCTGGTGTGATCTCTACCAGGGATAATAGGTTTGAATTTTCCAGCAACATCCCTGTGCCCTTCACCACAGAAAGAAGAGGATCCTCAGTTTTACTAACTGAAAGATGCGTTCTTTCAGAAATATACCTGTCAAATCCTTTAAGGCAGGCCCCTCCCCCCGCAAGAAATACTCCTCTCCTCATTATATCTCCGGCCAGCTCAGGCGGACTCTCCTCCAGAGTAGCTTCAATCATATTGCAGATTATGTCTATCACAGGAGAAAGGACTGCACTTAACTCCTCCGAGTTTAGTTCTATCTCAACAGGAAAACCAGTAACAAGGTTTTTTCCCCTTGCCTTCATCGTCTCTTTAGCAGAAGGAGGACCGACACAACCTATACTTATTTTTATTCGTTCCGCCATCTGTTCTCCTATCAGTATATTGTGCTCCTCTCTTATATATTGGGTTATAACCCGATCCATCTCATCTCCTGCTATACGAATAGACTTGCTTAGCACTACTCCGCTGAGAGAAGTTATTGCTGCTTCACTAGTTCCTCCTCCTATATCCACTATCATATTCCCTACTGGCTCAGATACAGGAAGACCCGAACCAATAGCAGCTGCTACTGGTTCAGCTACTAAATGAACTCGACGCGCTCCTAGTTGCGTACCTATATCCACAACAGCTTTCTTTTCTACTTTGGTAGCCTGGGAAGGAACGCCAATTACCAACCTGGGGCCAATTAGACGCCGGTAAGACTGAACCTGAGAGATAAAACACTCAATCATCTTCTGGGCAATATCAAAATCAGCAATCACTCCGCCTTCCAAAGGACGAACTACAACGATATTCTGGGGAGCCTTTCCTAACATATCTTTAGCTTCTTCTCCTATCCCCAGGACTTTACCCTCCTTACGAGTTAATGCTAATATAGAAGGCATATTCAGAATAATCCCCTTCTTCTTAGCCCAAATCAGGGTATTGGTTGTACCTAAATCTACCCCCAGGCTATCTCCCCATATTTTTAACTTAAATATGTCCTTAAACATAGGCTCATTATAATAAGGCAGGAAACAAAAGTCAAGAAGAACCTCAGGACGATTCCTCTCTGTCACTCGATATCCGCTTTGAATTATCTCTACTCGTCTTCTCGTTTCGGGAAAGATATAAAAGACTTTGAAGGGGGAAACATCCCCCCTCAACGGCCTTCGGCCTACTCCCCCCCCGT
>JABUBK010000160.1_pt1 | contig 14213 bp, 16 predicted proteins | sample 7332671 | NCBI WGS metagenome assembly JABUBK01 (sample SAMN07256342, study PRJNA390944) | subsurface metagenome | isolation source: Methane hydrate marine sediment | place: Pacific Ocean: Eastern North Pacific, ODP site 1244 | collected 2002
GATTGACATTGCATTGGAGGTTCAAGATGAAGGAGCGGTCATACAGTCGATTGCGAATTCTGCTTGAGGGGCGCCCTGAATCGTGATCTTGTCGACAAATTGACTCGGAAGGATCTTTGAGGTCATATTGTGACTTGTCCATCCTTGGGATGACCCGGATTGCTGGCTCCAGGCCATACCATTTGCGACGATGGAATCGATCATCTCTTGAATCGAGTCGTAGTTGTAGCCTGTCTTCGATAGATTTCCCCCTCTCGATGCCCGATCGGAACCAGTGATCGGACCTGATTGGCGGTGAATCGCGGAGGTGCTCGAATGTAATGTGACGAAGTCTTTTATACCGGTGACGAGAGAAGAGCTCAAGTTGTGAATGATGGGCTGCCAGATTTCAACTGTGCCGCAACAGTTCTTCTTATACTGAGTCGACATTTCGTTTGGGGTTGTGTTCGCTGCGAATGGCGAAGTCATGACCTGGTTCACCACCATGGTGAGACCTGTTGGTTCGTGGAGAGTTTTGAGGAAAGCCCAGATGAAATGTGTGAACTGTTGTATCACTATTCAGAGTGACTTGATTGCTGAGAAGTAGCCATTCCGCATATGTGTTTGCTCTCGAAGAATGAGCTATGTTTCACCAACCGAGACTGTGAGGAATACTTGTGTGTCAGCATACCTGTCACTTCTGAGACTCTTGAATAGTGGCGCTGGATGTGTATATGTCTTACATTTTCTGCCCAGACATTGTGTGCACTGATCAACTGTCTTAGTCAGATTAAGTCCAAGGTCCAAAGAGTAAAGCTGGGCACAAGCACCGACCGCAAGTCCAAAACATAGCTGCTGTATCCCAGAACGGCTAAGGTCGGCCATTTGCAAATGGCACGGCAAGCGTTACCAAATGTGCTCGGTCGACTGCATCGAAAGCCTAGAGGTTTCAGCGCAAAATGTTGCTAGCCGCTCGAGATCCCGCTCTTGGGATGCCTATTGTGATGCGGATAGAGCTGTGTGATAGAGAGGAATACTGACTCACACCAAGGTCACGGTGGCGGCTTGCTCAAGGTGCGGGAAAAGTCAGATGAAATGAGGATGGAGAACTGAGGAAATCGCAGACGAGCGCGATGAACGTGTCAGTAGTTCGATTGCGAACGACAAGCAATACGGCTAGGTAAGTACGAGACCACATCGCGCCGGTTCGACTTGCTGCCATCGCTCTGAAAATTACCCAGATCCCCTGCCTGCCCTTTGTGCGTCCGTTGGTACCAGCGCTGCATTAATCAGGGTTCGTTCAAATATACGATTGACTGTAGGATAGCATTCCGATACATTTCCAAAGCTTGAAGCCACGTTGTCGTCGGTGGTCCCTGTACTCTGCGCTGTTTGAATACAGCATAGGATGGGACCAGCTTCTCATGTCCCGCGGAAGCCCAAATTCACAGAATTTGCTCGCACCTTGTACTATCGCGGCGCAATCAGCTCAATGAGTCTTGCATTACCACAACTCGCATAGATAGCGGGAGAGGTTTCGTGATTGTAATATCGAGTAGATGCGTCGTATAAGAGCCCTTCCGCCGGTAAGAATACAGAAAGCCTCCGCATGAATTCATTCTTTCGGCTTCACTCATTGGCTAGTACCGTTTGTGACTCGTGTCCCATTCGAAATCTTAGCTCCCACGACGCTCTTCTCGACAGCCTGTAGGACGTCTTTGACCAGATCTTCGCTATCCTCCACACCGCAACTGAGTCTGACCAGATCGTCAAAAACACCGATTGCCTCGCGATCTGCTTTCGGGATTCCGGCGTGTGTCATAGCCGAAGGAACCTCACATAGACTCTCCACGCCACCAAGAGATTCGGCAAGAACGAAAATCTTGGTGTTCTGACAGAATCTTTCAGCACCGGAATGACCACCCTTGATTCTGAAGGACAGCATGCCACCACCCATACCATCTCTGTGTTGCTTGAGAGCGACATGTCTGTAGGGTGAACTGTCAAGACCTGGGTAGTTCACCGCAATGACATGGGGAGAAGCTTCCAAAGCCTTTGCGACAGCGGTAGCATTCTTACTCGCTTCTCTTGCTCTCAAGTGCAATGTCTTGAGACCTCGGTGTGCAAGCCAACAATCAAATGGACTGGGGACAGCTCCAATGGCATTCTGAAGGAATGTGAGTCTCTCCTCCAACTCCTCACTGTTGAATGCTGCCACACCCATGACCACGTCGCTGTGACCATTGATGTACTTTGTGACCGAGTGTATTACGATATCTGCTCCGTGATCGAGCGGGTTCTGGACGTAGGGGGAGAGGAAAGTATTATCAACAACGACTAATATACCATGGTTGTGCGCAACGCTTGCAATGTTCCTTATGTCGACCAAAGATAGAGTCGGATTTGAGGGCGATTCTATCCAAATCAATTTTGTTTCTGATCGGATCAAGCTTTTGATGTCGAGCTCGATAGAGGGGGAGAAAGTGACTTCCACGCCATGCGCGAGGGCCACTTTTGTAAAGTATCTATGCGTGCCTCCGTAGACATCTGAAACTGATATGACGTGCGATCCTTGAGCAAGCGACTGTAGAATCGTAGCTGTTGTGGCACTTCCAGAAGAGAAGGCGAGTGCAAAACGAGCGTGTTCAAGGGCAGCGATAGCTTCTTCAAAATTGTCTCGGTTTGGATTGGAGGATCGAGAGTATTCGTATGCTCCTATTGGTTTTCCGACTGAGGTCTGAGCAAAGGTAGTGGACAAGGAGAGAGGTTCTATCACTGCGCCAGTGGTAGGATCGATGGGTGAGCCTGCGTGGACTGCTAGAGTACCGAACTTGTGAACTGGAGAGGGAGCTCTTGGAGGCGTTTCGATACTGCCATCTTCATTGGTGAGGATTCGCTCAAGGGGACGCAAAGGTCGGGGTGATTTGGATTCCTGTTTCTGTGTCATGTTGGACAGTGTATGTCAGTGTGATGTAAGTGTGTATGATCGGGTCTAAGATCACAGCAGTGGGGAGAGTATGGTTGATAGAAGGGAAGAGTATTTATTTGTCTACGGACAGAGATTGGCATAGCAAGGGTAAGAGGCTTTCAAGTACCTTTACAAAGGGCGTCAAGATTATCTAAAATGACGTGCTTGTGAGGAATTTGTCGATGCTTTGAAGAAACAGCGTCCTCCCACTCTGATTGCTGCCAACGACGGACGAGGCAACACTCGGAGATCCGTTCCTATGCGCGCCTGTTTAGACTTTCGGCATCCCCAAGAGCCCAAGCACTGTCGTTGTGGCGATCCTCGCCGCCGCTGCTGACAAACCACAACCCATTTCTATGGCATCCTCTTCACTCTCTCCTGATACCTTCGATCGTTCTACAAGATACATGCTTGCTCCAATGGTTTCAGCACTGAGCGACTTCTGATATTCCTCTCGCACTGATAGTTGGCGGAAAACTTGTTTTCTAATTCTTTCCAGGAAGCTGCCCGTTCACATAAGTGTATCGTCACTGAGTCAAACGCTGGCTCAGTAGGTATTTTCGGCCTGTTGCTAGATTCTTCATCATTTCCCATCGAGTCAATGCGCTGTGATTGCTAGAAGTCTGGAGCAACCGCCAGTCAATGGTTGACGGATTTAGCAACACCACTATCAGACTCTGCTGAGATGCGCTCTGCTCTTTATTGATATGCTGATACCGGGAACAAGAAAGTCGCTGACTGAAGCTTTATCCAACTCGTATCCTTTCTGAGCCAGCATTCGATTTAGGTCCATCCACGACCTAAGCACCCTTTTGTGGTCTTCCACATATTTGTTTAGTGTTCGATCTCACCACCAGTCGACTCCTCCCAGCCCGGGTTCCGCCATCGATGCTTCTATCGAGTAAGGGGCTTTAGGTGGACCATCGTTGATACTGTGAAGGGTTTTCGAATCTTTAGTAGGGCCCTTGTGCATAGCGTCTTCCCAGCTCTCTTTCTCAATTCTGGCATGAACAATCGTGCCGTTGTCAAAATAGATTTCAGTCTCCCCAGTTGGCCAGATCCAGACTTTCTCCTCCTCGTGATAATAACAGCCCTCGAAGAGCATAGTATCAGGTACAAAGATATTCTCAAAGAATTCAGTGCTTAGATAGATCCCATGTGGAGAATTGGCTTTGATTGTAGCAGCAATAACTTCCCCTTTGAATGGTCTGAAGACAATCATGCGAAACTCGACGTTGACATTGACATTACCCGTGCCAAAACCGATTAGACCATCTGAGGCTTTGAGGAGATCCCACATACAGATACATAAGCCTACTCTCTGCACAATCTTGTTGGAATATTTTTCGTTGATTTTGTCTTCGATCGAGTCTCGAGATTTCTTGTAAAATTCGTGTGGTGGTATGGATATCAGATCCTGAAATTTGGTAAGGATGAACATCTTGCTTATATCATGAGTTTTTGTCTTTGAGATAAGTCTGATGGTCTCTTGCACGGTATCGCATGACTAGGTCGAAGAGGTACTACTCAAATACATAGACTTGGGTGGCATAATCGAAGGTCAACCGCTTCAAGTCCATCGAGAAAATTGAAATGACTGTTCACTTTGCGGTCCGGATATCATTTCCACCGCCATGCAGGTGTGGATGTCGGTGGGTCGTATTGATAACTTTCTGATCTTCACTATCTCCAAATATTTGTACATACATAGACTCTGGACAACGAGTATTCAGTTTTATGTCTAGATCAGAATTATGACAATTATCCTTAGGCTGAATACCTACTACCTGACCCTACGATCACCTGGGTAATGTCACAGCCATTCGCTTTCCCGCCTCCACCACCACCTCCTCCACCGAAGCCTTCGTCCACCCAAGGCTCATACCAACAGCAGAATGCGCGAGGGGGACAACGAGGAAGAGGGAACTTCCCACCTTCTCAGCAGAACAGTCGCGGCAGTAGTTCACGAGGACAGTCCTTTTCGCGAGGCTCACAAAGAGGTAGTGGTTATGGATTTCGAGGAAATGGCATGAATCGTGGAAATACCGGATATCAGTCCCAAAATCAAAACCACAACCACCAGAGCGCGAACTCATACCACCAGTCCCCAAATAGACAACAAAATGGTCAGTTCAACCCGGCACAAAAGAGACCGCATTCTGCAGCCTTCGACAGTCAAGCATCCAGCAACCATAATGCGACGAGATCGCGACCTCTTGCGCCTCCTGCGGTCCCAAGTTTCGGCATCGATTTTGAGGCTCTACTACCAAAGAGACCAGAACCGCAAACCCCCACAGCTGCGAGTCTACCTTCACCTGCACCTAAGAAAGCAAATCTACTAGGCCTGACCCCAGCAGTCAAAACTTCGAATCCCGAATCTGACTCCGAATCCGACGCAGAAGAGGAATCCAAGCTTGCAAGTGCTCTCTCTACAAACCCGAATATTCTCACCTTCGAGTACAACGGCCAGCCATCATCTCTATCCACCCCCGAAGAAATAGCTACATGGATCGCAGAGCGCAGGAAGAAATGGCCTACCGAAGCGAAACGTGAGACGGCACGACAACAAGCGGAAGAACGCAAGAAGAAATATGAAGCAGAGAAGGCTGCCCGGCTAGAAGCGAGTAAAGCTGCGGCTAAAGCCAGACAAGCAGAAAGAGACAGACAGAGAGTCGAGAAGGAGAAGAGTCTTGTGAGACAGAAGTTACTGCGGGAGCAGATATTGAAGGCTGCTGCTAAGGCGAAGGAGAAAAAACAAGATGATGGAAATGGGACTCAGAGTGCTGCTCTGTTGAAGGCTGAGAAACTGAGGAGGAAAGCAGCGAAGGTTGCGCAGAAATTGAAGCTCGCTGAATTGGCGCTGGAAAGGCAAACACAGGGACAGTCCTCTGATCTTGTAGGACGTGAGCCAAGCAAGGACCTCATTCGAAAAGACGGCGACGACGTGAACGAGAATGATATTGACAATCTCCTCGCACAAGTCGACCAGATCGCCGCAGCACAACAAAATCCAGATCCAGACCTCACGGCACTCGATGTCGACTTAGACCCCGAAACTGACACCACCAGTGACTCCTCCGCCTCCATCGCAGACGACACCTCAACCTCCGGCTCCTCAGACTCAGATTCCGACTCCGACGCCCCACCCGAACAACTAAGCAGCAAGTCCGCCCCAACACCAACACAAACCCTTCTCAAACCCCCACGCACCGACACCCGTCCCCTCTGTACCACCTTCTCCAAGACCGGACGCTGTAAATTCGGCAGACGCTGCCACTTCAAACATGAAAAGGTGGCTGTTGAGAAGAAGAGTGGAGGTGGCGGGAAGGAGTCCGGGAAGAGAAAGGGGTTGTATCAGATTATGGTTGAGAAGGAGGTTGAAGAGGAGAGGAGACGGGCTGTAAAGGTTATTGTTGGGTTGGGGGAGGGGGGGTGGCTTGATGAGGGGAAGTAGGGAATGGGTGGTGAATTTAGTGGTGTTGAGTTGTAGAGTAATGTATCACGATCTGAATGAGAGGAAAGATGTTGAATATATGCTTGACCTGTTCAAGATGATGTTCAGACAAACCTTGAGGAGTACTCGTACATTTGTCCCTTGTTTGCCACCAGCCATGAATATACCAGCCAGATGGACGATTGATACTGTAAAACAGTTGCCTCTTGCGTGGTATACATGCTGAGCAGGAAGAACACAGGTGGATAACATACCAACAGTTAGTAATGGCATGATAGATGTATTGTCATAGCAGAGATACCAGTGGCGAAATATCCGATTGTGTCACAATCTATTGGCAACATCAGGGCCTGAAATCGTCCTTCAAATAGAACAGACCGAAGTCGCACAAGCCTCGACCTTCTTAGCATCAAATAGACCGGCTTGTCTACCATAGAGGAAATGGGAGCTTCGGGTCAAGGTCGAAGTGAACTATACAATTATCTCCGCTTATTAGGTAGTATCCAAGCAAACTCATTACTGCTGCTCACGCATCACCACCACCCCTCCCACCTAACCTCACCCCTCTCACCTCCCTAACCCCTCAACCCGCCTCCTAACCCACTCATACCCCTCCCGTCCCTCAGACACGCCATAACAAACCGTAAGCACAAAACAATGCATCTGACCCTCCCAAACCAGCCACTCACCCTTAACCTCCCGCTCCACACACAGTCCCATAAACACCAACGCATCAGGCGCTAGCCGATCTGCAGTGCCAATCGCGCCATGGACCACCAGGCCACTGTCCCTGAGCGCGGTGAATGCTTCGGGGGGCTGTAGGTTCGGGCTGAGTGCGGGATCGGATTTTCCGGTGGATTTGGAGCCGCCGTCGGGGTTCGAGGTTGCAGTTTTGGGATTCAGTGGTTCAGAGGAAGAAGCAAGTGGGAGGGAAGGAACGGTGGTTAACGACGATTCAGTCCATCCAGCACACCACGCATCTGCAGCGCCACCAGTCGTCTCCCTATCGAGCACCGGGTCGATTTTATCAGCCTCTTCAATCGCCGGATTCGTATTCCGAAAATCACAAGGCGGCGACACCGTCATGACCTCGACAAGTTTCTTCCACTGTTTAACCTGTGTCTGCTCCGTCATGCGGGTGAGCAGGGTAGCCCACCAGAACGCCAGCGAAAGCACTACGTTTCCGCCTGCGCTGTCGCCCATCAGCGAGATGGTCTCGGACGGTGACGTGGTTTCTGTGAGGGTTTGGGCGAGCCAGGCGCGGAGAAGCGGGAGGGAGTGTTTTGCGGGCGATTTTGGGGCGAGTGGGTATGAGACCATGACTATCCGGATGTGGTGTGGGGAGAGGTCTTTTGCGAGACGGGCGGTTAGTTTCCAGTGTTCGGAGGAGGCGGGGGCTTGGAAGCCGCCGCCGGCGAAGTAGTAGATTGTGTGGGTCCACCAGGGGTTCGCGTCTGTATCAGACGTTGTCTTGGTTTTGGGCTTGGGAAGAGATCCAGGAATCATGTCGTAGAGCCATAGTTTCTGGGTGTTGGTTGCTGGGTCGAGCTGGGTAAGTGGGTATTCTGGTGTCGATGGGATTTGGATCATGCGTTCTGAGATGGTGATGCCGTAATGGGATGATGGGCGGGTTGTGAGACGAGGGGATCCAGATTGGTTTAGTGGTTTGATGCCTACTAGGCGTGGGCGGAGGGGTCGGATGCAGGCACGGAGCAGACGGTAGAGTATTGATAGGTCGGTCCGGGTTTCTATCGATGTAAGGGCGTTTCCTTTTTGTAGAGAGGTGTCGGTGCGTTTTGCTGAGGTGGTAGCATCGGCTACAGTTGGAGATTGAGATGACATGGTGTATATCTTAGCTCTGGAATGCTGTGATCGACTATAGTGTGTTGAGGAGGCTCCCTGACCCGATTACTTATCACAGGTTTCCACTGTCCAATATGCCACTGGGGTTGTTCTATCGATATTATCCCTAGGGGTCAAACTCCGTACGTGGTTATGCTGAATAAACCAGAACCACTGCCATTTACTGGTATCGTGGGAGACCTTCCGTCTGGTCTTTGCCAATCCTGATAAATAGTTCAAGTAAGGATGAATCTTTCGGTGTAAAATAGATACTTGAGAGGCGCAATGCTAGATGGGTATTAAAAAGTTCTAGGATCACGAGAAGCGCTCAGCAATGGCGGAGGCAAAATTGACGAGGATAAATGAAATGAAGACTGCCAGGCAAGAGAGTCTGTGAAATAGTGAAGGTAACGAAGTAGCAAGAGAATATTCGCAACGGAAAACGGAAGGGTATCTGACAAGATATTGTTTACCTGGATTATGATCCTTCTCGTCGGGTGAAGCTCATCACAGTGTAGTGGTATTTGAGTTAGATACCTACCTAGGTAGGTAAGTAATACATTAAAGAACGAGGCGATGCCATCATCGACGACCTCTAAGCCTCAAGGAGGTGGAACGGGAGATTGAAGATGAAGTTCAAGATTGGTTGGGAGGGGGTGACGTAGTTGGGTATGGGTACGCGCAAACAAGATCTGATCCGATCGGAGAGATTGACGTGCGTTAGCTCCGATGGCCACGAGAAATCATTTCTCGGAACTCACATCACTCGTCGTACGCGTATGTTTGCAAGATATGCCATCAACATCTTGGTGGGAGATCGAGAGGAAACTGATCCGACCGCTGGTTTTCAATAGCAGTGGTAGCAACAATCCATCTCGCAATGAGAGTCAATTGAATTGGACGCAAGCACCTCGAAGAATTTCAGGCGGCCCCTGTTTTTCATCTTTTCCGCTTGGGCGAAGCTTCGGATATGTATCTCCGATAACTCATATACTGTACCATCATCCCAGAAAAGCTTGTCTGGAAGTATGCATATATTGTAAGGTAAGCTGTGATGTACTAGTTCTGATCGCTCATAGAAAGATCTCGACAAGCACAATCCAAGATCAAAGAACGGTAGGTAAACTGGCCGTTCTGTCCTTACACATTATCTACCATATCTTCGGGTTTCGTTGGCTCCCTTCCAAGCAACCAAGAACAAATATTCGGATTACCCAAGAGCCCACGCTTGTTGTAATACAAAACCAACCTCTCAGGCCCATCTCGCGTCGCCTGATCAACGTCTGTCGTGCGAAAAGCTGAGATACAGTTGGCATCTACAGCTTTCTCATGTGGCAAGACCGTGATATCGAATTCGACATTGAGCTTCTTACCGATCTGTTGTATGAAGTCTTTGTATGGCATCGGGTGAGTAGAGGACAGACCGTACGTAGCAAAATAGTGTTTGGAACGCTCTTCAACGACTTTGGCAGATGCTTCCCCGAGGTCCCGGAGTGACAAATATGAGAAAGGAACCTCGACATCAAATTGGTTCTCGAAGGGAACCTTGTCCTTTCCAGGGTTTTCCTTCATAGCAGTAACCAGCCGTGCGACGAGAGCCTCTGCTAGATGTCCAGGCTGAATGATGGTCCAATTCAAAGCTCCTGTGTTGGGAGCAGCACGGTCGATGAGATACTCTTCAACTTTCAGTTTTCGTGCATGATTGAGCATTTTCGAAATTTGTGTGCAGAACACAGTACTCAGAACGAAGTGCTGGAACTTGCTATCTGGCCTTTTCTTCTCTGTGACTGCTGCTGTGACCATGTTGATACCAATCTCGGCTTCCTTTGGATGGTTTGGATTGATGTGATAGACTGTGGTTGCACCTTTCAAGATGCTTGCGCATGAATTGTAGTCTTGAAGGTTGGCCTGAAGAACTTCGACATTTTCTTCGTCACTATAGGTGTCTTGAAGTCTGGAGACTGAGGATGACGAGTTGACAATCAACCGGAGTTTGAAACGAGGGTTCTGTAGGAGGATAGGGATCATGAACTTGTTCTGCTTTCCCGATGCCGCAGTAACGACGACGATTTCTCGATCGGTGGACGCCATGTTTGAGGTTTTCTATGCTATGAGGTGGAAGTCGATGTGTATCATCACAATCTGGCTGTTCTCTCAAGTCGCTTCAAACAAGCCATTTTATACCAAAGCTTTGACAAGATCTGAGCTCCATCTTCACTCATGTCAGGTTCGAGATGACTTCGGATGTCTTTTTCGGCAAGTCTCATGCAGTAGCTGTACTGTTAAAGCGTACCAATGCTTGTCGTGAGTGTTTCCGGATACGAGTCTTGAACGAGAATCACGGTCTTGCGATTTAGAGGTACCAATGTACTCGAAGCTTCAACCACTCATCTGTGACATTGTCAACACCAGATATGGTAGAGCGTAGATCTATGCTATTACAGACCTTTGTCGCAGCCCAATTCAATGGTGTCTGGACAGGAGAAGGTAGTAGTCAAGCTCTGACAAAGCGATTAATAATGACTGGCTTGGCGGAGGTTCCAGATACAGCAGGTGTAGAAACTCAATTTCATAATGCTGGAATTCGTGTATGAAGGAGTCGTAACAGCTCTCATTTCCGTTGCTTTTGGGTGGATTCTCATGATGTTGAAAACTCATGACTAATGCGCCAAAGTGTTATCGACATCCAAAGTACCGAGTGAATCTTGGCAACCTCCCAAACCCCTAAATGGCACTATCACACAAGGCGACATGGTTTAGAGTATTGGAGCCGACTTACGAGGTAGGCCTGCTTTAGAAAAGTGCAGATAAAGCATCCTCAGTTGGAACACTTACACCAGCTCAGCCAATGTACTCCGCCCACTTACAAAATTCTTCATCCTTTCTCAATCCATCTATGTCTTCCTCACACAAACACCACCCAGCCAAAATCTCACCGTCCCGACCCTTAGGCAACAAATAGACAACCCCTTCGTATGGTGTGAACATCGGTCTTCTCACTGCTACTGGCTTGCCTAAGCCAAGATTGAAATTAACATCGTTGCAGTCAGCCTTGGTCCAGGAGCTCATAATGATGGTGTTTTCACGATATATCCGCTTGTTGTCACGATATTGCTTCTGCTCTTGATTCCATGCCTCCTGCTTTTCTTGCGTTCGACGGTCTTCTGGAACTATGGCCCCATCACGGAGAGTGTACACCAAGACTTCAGGTACCAAAAGCGCACGCATCTTGAAGGCAAGAGTTCCCAGAGACTCAGTAGTCAATTCGGTCAGGGTAAGAGCAGTATTCACTGAAGCAACCATATTACCTGGATACGTGGCCGGGACATTCATATACTTGCGAACATCGGCTTGACGGGAGAAATGTAGATGTGCAGCACTATCCAGGCGAGCGAGACAAACGCGGGCGAGAGACTGCCAGAGCAGAGCACAAATGCAGTCATCTGTCGATACAAAAGGTACCGACTCTGGAAGTGTTGACGTGGCCAATGATTTCAGGGTACGTAGTGCGTCGTCACTGAACTGGAAGTATGCCCATCGAAGTTTTGGCGCAGTTGGTACGGATTGTGGAGAACTTGGGGAGGTCACTGGCAGTACCGGTCTTGCGATTACAAGATCTTTGCCAGCCTCTCTCTCTTTGTCATCCAATACCGGAATAAGATGTTGACGATCCATGTTGCAATCTGCAATCTCCACATCCGTAGGAGCCTCGCCGTTGCAAGCTTTGGAAAGTAGCTTAATGATTTGCACCTGGCCAACAATATCCATCACGCTGTGACAAGTAAGGATAGTGAGTAGCATGCCGCCTCGGACGAAGTTTGCTTGCAGCAGCAGAACAGGGTAGGGATGTGTGTCGTCCTGGTTCGGCCCATCAGATAGTGTGTTTCTAGGACAGATGAGCTTTTCATCGAGCATGTTGAATGGAAACTTGGCATCTTTGAGTTGCTGCATTGTTGGCATCGAATTCTCAGTCGTGAAGTCTCTAGAGGTCAGCCTAGGTACATTGTCGAGAGGAGCTACGCTGAAAACTCCTTCATCTTCAACGACTTGACCGGCGACCCAAGGAACAAAAGATGTCAGGTGCTTAAGCCCTTGATGAAGCCTCTCAAGGATTTGCTCATGCATGCGTCCGTGTGGGACATCATAGCAGAAGCACAGTTGAGTGTAGATGGTCCGCGGTCTGGGGCGCTGCTCAACGGCACTCAGTCTCATCCTTGACGCCATCTATCCTAACCTTGAGATAGAAAATGCCAATGGCCTCCTTAGAGCTAGTAAGAGTCAGTAGAAGTCTTCTGTCAATGAGAGAGGTGTTTTGTTGAGAGTCTGCTCTATGTGGACTTTCAAAAAAGTCCTCATAGGAAATATTCGAGTCGTTACTCCCGGCATTGACGAGTATTGACTACTATATAACGAGTAGTAGATGATCAACGACTCGGGCCGCTCTCGGGATGAAATAAGAGTTATTTACATCGATAGACAGGTCACAGGCACTGATGCGAGCTGCGTCGTGGATGGACCATTTCTTACGGTACCATCAATGAAACACCATGTTATCGATTCTCTACGCCATCAGAATTTGATTCCTGTAGGTCGAAAGTGATACTGACTCTGCATCGTGGCCAAATCACAGCCTCAGGTAGATGTTGAATATCTAAGAAATAGCAATCAACAGGCCTCTGCCAACCCGAAGCGACGTCATCCTCAGAATCCAACATTTACCAACATCGTCTTCGGAGTACTCGTAGTATTTTCTTACTATTCCAGGACTCCATCCTCTGATACATTCGACATTCAAAATGCATGCAAAACTCCTCTACTTGACCCTCCTCACAACCACATTCACCGCGACGACCGCCTACGTCCAACCAGCCTACTGGCGCAACGTCCCACCACCCCTCGACGAATACCGAGCCGCCTACCGCACCTTCAAACAAAACCAACAAATCTACAAACAAGCACCCCAAAACGTCGTGCCCTCAACCCGCAAAGACACACACAACCAAGAAGTCATGACTCCGAACAATGATCTCGGGCCGGCAATCCCAGACGACTCGAGCGCACCAGGCGACAATCAAAATGGAAACAACGGACAATTGACCATCTCCGATATCCTCCCTTCGCAAAGACAAATAAATATTTTTGCGAGCCTGACGAGAGATGTTGAGTCGCTTAATTCACGACTTGAATCGTCGCTACCAGATTCGAACACCACACTTCTCGCGCCACTAAACAGCGCGATGTCGGATTTACCACGGAAGCCGTGGGAGGATAGACCGGATGACAACAGCGGGATTTCCGCGGCTTCTAATGAAGATAAAGCTGCTCGAAATCTTCGACGGTTCGTGCTCGAACATGTTGTACCTGTTAGTCCGTGGTTGGAGGGCAAGGAACATGCGATAAAGACGCTGTGGAGCCAGGAGAACGGTGGCGAGAATGATAGGGAGATTTGGTGGGAGACTAGAGGAGGTGGTGATGATGGTAGTGAGAAAAGGAAGGTTATTATGCCTGGTGAGGTTGTGGTCGCTGGGGTGATCGGAAGAGTTGGTAATGGTGAGATTTGGAGTTTGAGAGGGGTGGTCAATTATGAGTAGAGCGAATGTTTATTCTTATTCGAGAGAGCAATCGAGAAGTTATGACTGATGAAATACGACTACACTTGGTTTACGGCTTGATGAGTGGCGTGACTAGAGGACTTGTGCATGGGAGCATTTAATTTTGGTCACACTTGTACGATGGACTACACCTTCAGATAGGGATCGTTGAACACAATTCGAGATCATCTGATTAGACCATTATTCCTATACAACACCGCATGTCCCAGCACAAAGCTATGTAATCCTCTGAAACACACTTCCCACCCAACGAGCCTCAATAAACATTGATGGATTGAGAAAGGATGAAGAATTTTGTAAGTGGGCGGAGTACATTGGCTGAGCTGGTGTAAGTGTTCCAACTGAGGATGCTTTATCT
>JABUBK010000161.1_pt1 | contig 14213 bp, 11 predicted proteins | sample 7332671 | NCBI WGS metagenome assembly JABUBK01 (sample SAMN07256342, study PRJNA390944) | subsurface metagenome | isolation source: Methane hydrate marine sediment | place: Pacific Ocean: Eastern North Pacific, ODP site 1244 | collected 2002
ACGATCTGGATTAAAAATAATTATTTGTTCCTTTTTTTAACTTTTTTATAAAAGAGGCTTTCACTCGAGAGCCTTTTTTATTTTATAAAATTATAGTCTATTTTTTTAATTTTTAAAATAATTTCTGGTCCCCTTTTTTAGATTTTATATTCTTTGGTGGATTTGATTCTTTTATATTCTCTGGTGGACTTATTCCCTGTATTTTTTCTAAACAATAAAAACACCTATCGAATAGATCGGAATCACTAAATGAAATGGAGCATTTACCATTTTTACTCTTCCAACACTTATAAGCCTCTTTAAACAATGTTTCGTCTGAGCCCATTCCTTCTCCTTTCTTGTAATTCTTTTTTAACCTTCTTACCTTTATACATTGATCACACCAGGGGTGAAGCCTTATAGAGCCTTCTACCATACAATTGCCCTGATTGTATTCTTTGTAATAACAGATATCGGCTCTCTTTTTTCTTGATGATCTAAGCTCACTCTTAGTTTTAAATTTTTCAGATATCTGATAATCTGTTTTCATTTCCCATTTCACTTAATTTTTGTATACATTTTTTGACTTTTATAAAAATTCTGGTATAAAATATTAAACTGAGAGAGGGTGGATTTTTCACTTTCCACTCTTTTACTCCTAAACTTAAGAGATTCTCCGGAGTAATGGGGGATCTCTTTTATTTTATTACTTTTTTATTCCTAATTTTACTAGTTCCTGTTCCCTTTTTAATATCTCATCTTTGTATTGCTCGATTCTTTTTTCTGCCTTTCTGATCATCTCTTTCTCCGATACTATATCTGAACCCAGGTCTTGTATCTTTTTGACTATTGTTACTAAACCCCTTAACTCCATTTCACTTAGAGGTTTTGCGAATTTGTATTTAGAATCCTTATTTTTAATTTTTTTCACTTTTTTATTCTCCTTTCTTTAACTTATTCTTTTCAATGGAGCAATCCAAGATTTAGATCTGGGTACTGATAAAACATTTCATTTTATCAATCAAAATCCTTTTTGCTCCATTTATTATTTTATCAATCTCACTTTCCCTTCTTTAAATTTCTAACTTTCTAATGCTAAAAAATATTAAAAAAAACATCATTAAACCAATTACAGCTGTATAAATAAAGGGTATTTTAAACTCACAAGTTATAATAAAATAAAGATAAGAAATCGTTATAGCTGCTATAATTGAAATTAAGAACGCTTTCACTTTTCACCTTCTCCCTTTTACTCCTAAAATTTAATTTATTTTTACTTTCTTTTTTCCTTCTGTTCCTCCCTTAGAATTTCCTTTTTTGAATCCTGGTGTGTAAAGGTCTTCGATGTTTTCTTTTAGATTTTTTCTTTTTGAATTTCAGCTTTCGCCGATTCTTTTTTAATTTTTTTAATTTTTTTAGTTTTTCCCTTGTTTTTATTTCCTCATTCTCCAAAGGATATAAGGGATCATGCTCATTTAACCTTCCCAATTTTTTTTCCCTCCTTTCTTTAATTTATTCCTTAAATTAAGCATATATTTATATGAATCCCCTTCTCAAACAGCGATTAAAGGGCAATTTGATGCGTCATTTTAAGGGTAAATCTCAAATTCTTTGAATTTTAGCCCTTTTAACCTCCATTTTTATTATTTTCAATTAAGAATAGGTTTAATTGTTTCATTTCACCAATTTTTAAATCTTAAATTCCTCAAATTTTGCCATTGCTTTCTCTACATCTTTAAGTGCTAATGTAATGTAGATTTGCGTTGTTGAAATATCGACATGACCTAAGATCGTTTTTAAATTCATTACATTGCCACCCTGTCTTATAAATGTAGTACCGAAGGTATGTCTAAGCGAATGTGGTGAAATATTTTTCTTGATCCCTGCTCTTTTAGAATATTTTTTAATCATATAGCTAATATTCCGAGTCTTGAATTGACTACCTTTTTTGGTGTTAAAGCACTTTGCTTTTCCTGTCCTTTTAATATCCTTTATTGTTGTAAAGAAATATTTTGTATTTTTTGGTTTAGCTTTCCACCACTCTTTTAATAGTTTTGAAGTAAAGAAAGGAATAATTAAATCTCTGTCTATTCCCCCTTTGCCCCCAACTATTCTTAGTTTATTTTTAGTTAAATTGACATCTGAAGGCTTTAAATTCGAAACTTCTGAAACTCTTAGTCCCATGTTCAGCATTAAACTTAATGTTGCCAGATTTCTTTTACCTGAGAAATATCTCTTGTTAGGTATTTTCATTAGGCTTTCTACCTCCTCAGGTTCTAAAATAACAGGTAGTTTTTTCCTTCTTTTAGCCTTCATTTCATTTTCCTTTATTTATAATAGTTATTAATTAGATATTCTCATCAGGTTTAATGTTAAATTAAAGCCTCTTTTTATTGCTTATTATACCTATTAGTAGCAATTTATCATAATACTTTAATGGTGTCAAGCAATATATCCCAAATAATTAGCATTATTTTGACCTTATATATAGCAATTTATCAGGTATTATTTTTTAATTTTTTTACAGAAAGGCTACTAATTTTTATAACACTAACTAAATGATTATTCTGAATCTTAAAAATTAAATCGAAATATTTATGCCGATTAATCTCTTCTTTTTCTTTGTCTATAAACTCAATTAATTGATCCGAGATTTTTTCCAAGATATCCTCTTTTCTAAGGTAATTGTTAAACAATCGATAAATATATTGACTAACTCAATTAAAATGAGTTTTAGAGGCTATCCGGTGTGTTTTTAGCATACTTTTAGTTATGCTTTCACTTCTCCTTTTTTTAATCAAGTAAATCTTCAAATTCTTTATCAAATATTCCACTAGGCAAATAAACCCGCCCTCTCGATGATGGTGTTAATCCAAATTCTGATGCGAAGGCTTTTATTTGTATTAAACATTCATTCGCGATAGAAACCTCCGGGAATTTTTTTACCTTAATTGAAATTACTTCACCATATTCATCTTTTTTAGGTATTTTAATTGTAGTCCCATGTTTTTTTAGAAATTTTTCTGCTTTCTTCCATTTAGCATAACTTTGGCAATAACATTCGAAGGCTACTTTATCTAAGGCTGTCAATAATCCTAATTTTTCTAATTCTGATGCTAATCTCCTCCACTCCTTCTTTGCCTCTGCTAATAGCCAATCCGGACATTCTGGGGCTATTTGTAATGGTCTTGGTTCATTTAAATTCAATGGTCTTTTACCTGGATTCCCTTCTAATTTTTTAAGTGATGTTGGTTTTGATTTGCGTCCTCTCATTTTTCACTCCAAATATTTTTCTAAATCTTTTTTTATATAAAAATTTTTATTATATTCTCTTAGTTTATTGATCGCTTTTTTACCGAATTCTTTCCAATCTATTTTACTTTCTGTTTTAGGATAGTGATTTAATTTTCCTACCTTATATAAATCTACAAACTCATGAGTTAGATCAATCAAATTAAGAGATTGACTTGGTATTATTACCGGTTCTAAACTTACCCAGGTTTGTATTCCTAACTTGTGAGCCTCCTCTAATGAATTAATTCTGTCTTGTGGTATATCTGCTTTTGGTTCTATTGTTTTGCTGTCTGTTTCATTATCAAAAGTGAGTGTGATTGCGTAAGTATCCTTTTTCTTATAAAGGTCAAAATCTCTTGTAGCTAAATTCCCATTTTTTGTAAGTATCTGAAAGTTCTGGTTATTTTTATTTAATATTTCTATTGCCCTTCTTGTGATCTGATAAATCTCTTCTGCTTTTTGGTATGGATCGCAAGTAAAACACATTAATATAGGTTTTTTATTTTTTTCTATTTTAAGCTCTAAAGCGTCCAATTCTAATTTTTTTAAAATATTTTTTCTTACCGATGTATTATTTCTAAATTCCTCTTTCTTTAATCTGCAATATCTGGGAACATAACAATATTTACACCCATTCGAACACCCGATGTATAGATTTAAAGCTAATGGAGAATATTCTCTCGCTTTTCCCTTTGGTTCGTAGATTACTCTCATTTTGGACTCGCTTTATGTAAAAGTTCATAAACATCTCCTGAATCTTGTATTTGGTACTCCGGTAATAACTGATTGAGTTCTAAGGCTATTTCGTCTAATGGTTTTCCTTCTTTCCTTTTAGCCCAGATTGGTATTCTTTCGAAGTCTGGATCTTTAATTCCTCCTAAAAGTCTTACTGTATCTCTTACTCTTTTTCTCTCCCTATCTCCGAACTTCTCCTGATATTTTTTGTCTAAATAATCGTATAGTTCTTGGTCCTTGAAATTGTGGAGTTTTTTATATCTTGTTTCCCATGCTTTGTAGCCAGCTCTTGACATTTTACTTTTGGCTCTCTCGAACATTTTACCTCCTTAATTAATCAATGTCCTACTATGTATAATAGTACACCTCATCAGGTTAAATGTCAAGTCTTTTTCTAAATATTTTTAAATATTTATTATTTCTACTTTGTTGTTTTTTGAGAATAAAACATTTCTATTAAAAGGTTCGCTATATTCCACCTGGATTAGAGGATCATTGACATCATCAATATTTATGTCGATTGTAGGAGAATCTAATTTATCTTGAATCTTGTAGAATGCTTTTTGATCTTTTGAGTTTTCAATAATAATCTCAGTAATTTTTTTACAATCTAAGTGGCTATATGCCTTCAACTCTATTATTCTTTTAAATTTTTCTAAGCGGGTTATTGTTAAGTTTCGAAGTTTAAGAAGTTTTAATGGCACATTTTTTAATAGATAGTCTTTAATTTCAGGTGTGATTCCTTCTTTGAATAATATCTCCTCTCTGTATCTTTTATCCTCATCGATGATTTCTTTAATGTCCCTTATTGCCTCGTAGTCCAATTTAAATAGGCTTAGATATCCTCCAATTTCTTTTAATTTCATTCCCTGATCCTGCATAATTCTTATAAGATACAGCATTCCCGGAGTATTCTTAGGATAGATAGCGACAGAACCTTTAACACCTTTTTTGTGAAAATGGTCAATTCTTTTTATTAGTCCTTTTTTGATGTAATTTTGTAAAGCAATGTTTGTGATCCTGGCTAATCCAAAATATTTAGATGCATTAGATAAAACTTCAATTTTTGTTAAAGTAGTTTCCATTAAATCATACCTCCTTATATAAATTTAATTATTTAAAAAAAGGCTATTAGTCTTTAATTAACTGATAAGTTAATAGCAGAATTCAAAGAGTTAATAGCCTTTCTATACATAGAGAACTTTTTAGCTTGCAACCTCACCATAGTTTTTAATGTGGCACATTGATTTTGGTCTACGAAGCCCAACATCTGCTCTCAAAAAACAGCGAATCCAAACTTCCAATTTTTCAAACCCTTCACCTGTTTCTGCTACCTTTATTTGTAGATCGGTTCTCATTCCCACTAATACCTTTGAAAAATCACCCATTACAGCACTATCGGATAATTGATTTGAGCTTAATTTTAGATAAGAGCGTTTTTGTGGTGATCCTTCCCAACTTAAAGGTGGCGACAATCTGTTATTTTGTAAATCTTTGAGAAGATCAAGATCTGCGAACATATTTGAAGGTGCAATTAAACCTGTGGCAATTTCATTCTCAGCCTCTAACTTGTAATAAGCCCTTGATAGAAAATCGTAGCTTGCGATATCTTCATTTCCCAAATCTTCAGTTAGAATCCCATCTGTGTTTAGAATTCCTGTTGGTTCAAGTCCACCAATTCCATTTAATACAGCTAAATCCAGAGCTAAGGCTATTGCATCACTCATTGCCTCTTCAATTACATTTTCCACATTAATTCCATCCTGTGCGAGTTCTATTGAGATTTTTACTAACCCCATTAAAGTTTTCGCGGATAACTCTATTCCACTAAAGGTCATATCTGTATCCTCAGCGAATTTAATTGATTCACCTTTCCATTCGGTTTTTGGCATTTCGACAATTTTAGGCACTAATAAGGTTTTCGATTCCATTGGGACGCTCATTGCTCCTGCTTTGAACACCTGGGCTTTATTTAAAGCCATTGGGATTATAATTGCTGAAATTATTTCAGGAATAATCCACCCTGCCCCTCCTGAAACAGTTGTAATGGCTCGCCTCTCTACTTCTGCTTTACTCCAATCCCCTGTAATTAAGCCTCTTATATATTTCCCTGCACTAACAGGTTCTGTTATGCCAAATTTATCTTTGGATTGTATAAAGGTTCGCAATTCATCTAAATTGCTCCGGTTATAGAATTTCATCGCTGGTTCTACTTTTGATCCACCGATATCTGGTTTTATTGGTTTGTCGATGGATTCATGCATAAATTTATCTATATCTGATAAATCTTCCTTCCTTCTCAGCTCGTCAAATTCCTCTGTCAATTCGTCGCATAGCTTCTCATCGGCTTTTGTTAAATTTTCAAGATCAAGTGATTTTAGCTCACTTGTAATTTCTCTCATTCTTAAAATATTTTTACTCATTTTTATAAACCTCTTTTTATTTAATTTTTAGAATTGTTAACTAAAAAAGAAGCTCCTGCTCAATTCATTAGTTATATTTTTTTACTTTTTATATAAAAATCCTTTATAACGCTCCTGCTTTATAAAAGATTAATTTTGCAGGCTGGGAATCTCACCCAGCCACTGAAACAGAAGAAAAACATAGAGAACGTATGATTTTTTGATTAATTATTGACAGATTAATCTCAAAATCTCTCTTTTAGTATATGTTATTAAACAATAACAATATACAATAATAATTATAAAAAACAACTAAATAAAAGTCAAATAAATCATCAAAATTTCTAGAATTTTTAAATTTTTGGCGGATCTAACCTTTTAATCCAAAATCTGATTTTTAGTTAAATTTTGGCTGTTTTATTGCTTTTATTTTAATTTTTTTTATTTTCTCTAAAAGTGATAGGGTGTTTTTAAATATTTCCTGCTCGGAATTTATCTCTAGACTAAAATTTTTTAATTTCGCGACATTGCAAGCGAGCTTATCCGCGCGGTTTAGAAGACTTTGGTCGGAGCTTTCCAATGGGGTATACCCCCTATGTTTAATTTTATTTCTTTCTTCTTCTGTTTATGAATTGTTTTTGTAGGGAGTTTACTGTGAAGGATTTATGCTAAGGGCTTATTCTAAGGACTGTGCATATACTTATGCAGATAGATTTACTAATAGGATTCTTATTTAGAATTTTGGTTTTTGTTAAAGGATTCATGCTGAGAATTTGTGTAGAGATTTATGTAATAAAACTTATTAGTGGAGGGTTTATAGGGGGTTTACTAATCAATTTAAAATTTATTAATAGGGATTTATAGATGGGAGGAATTGGATATAGGAATATATCAGGGGACATCAATAAAGCTAATCTAATAAGTGTTTATGATATATCTCCTGGGGATTAGGGATATACCAGGGATACCATTGGGGAGTAATCCTTAGGAATAGCCCCCAGGGAGTCCCATTGTTAGTTTTTTATTAGTATCTTCTCAGGGATATCTTCTTGATCTAATAGTTTCTTACAATAATTGCAATAAGAATGTAATCTGATCGTTCCCTCTACCATACAATCCTCCCCATTGTTATAAGAAATGTAGCATTTGTTGGCTTGTTTTGTTTTAAGATCGCTTTCGGTTTCTACTCCTTCAATCTTACTTTCGTTCAGATATCCTTCGAATTTTCCACCGAATAATGTTTCTGGTCTAAGGAATTTATTGTATTCTGTCTTTAGCCATTCTTTTGTCTTGATATCAATTACCTTTTTAAAATCATCAAAAACATAACCTTCATTAGACCTGGCTTTTATTAATTTTTGAGTCTTAATGTTGTTAGATCTAAAATTCTTTTTAGTTTTATCATTTAAGTAATTGATTGTTTTTTCTATTAATTCTTTATCTTCTCGGCTATATATTCTTTCTTTATTGTTAAAATCTTTCTTTTGCAATACTTTCTTTTGTTCTATGGCAATTTTTACCATAGGGCTATGGCAATTTTTACCATAGGGGTCGAGCAGGTTTTTTCTAAATTTCAGGCTGTAATTAGTTGGTTCAAGTCCTTTCTCTTTGCTATTTCTTTTTTCTTTGATAACTATATTTTTATCTACTAAGCCTTTTATAGCTCCTTGAACGCTACTTTTTGATAACCCTGTTCCTTTGTCTAAGATTGTGCCATCTTTTTTTACTATTCCATTAGTGATCTGATTTAGTGAAATGTTGTCGCTCTTTTTATCGAATCCAAATGTCCTTCGAGTGATATACATTAAGACTTTAAATTCTGATCCTGTTAGATTTGCCATTAGCTCATCTAAATAAACATTCGGGGCTTGTGTGTAATTAGGAGATTCGATACCTTTAAATTTTTTTATTTTTTTAACTTTTTTATTTTTTTTCATTTCAACCTCGCTTTCTTGAATTTTTATAAATTTCATTAAAGTATTTTTTTGACTTTTTTAAAATATTGATTTATTCTTACACACAGGAACGGTCTGGATAACGTTCTGGATAACGATCTGGATTAAAAATAATTATTTGTTCCTTTTTTTAACTTTTTTATAAAAGAGGCTTTCACTCGAGAGCCTTTTTTATTTTATAAAATTATAGTCTATTTTTTTAATTTTTAAAATAATTTCTGGTCCCCTTTTTTAGATTTTATATTCTTTGGTGGATTTGATTCTTTTATATTCTCTGGTGGACTTATTCCCTGTATTTTTTCTAAACAATAAAAACACCTATCGAATAGATCGGAATCACTAAATGAAATGGAGCATTTACCATTTTTACTCTTCCAACACTTATAAGCCTCTTTAAACAATGTTTCGTCTGAGCCCATTCCTTCTCCTTTCTTGTAATTCTTTTTTAACCTTCTTACCTTTATACATTGATCACACCAGGGGTGAAGCCTTATAGAGCCTTCTACCATACAATTGCCCTGATTGTATTCTTTGTAATAACAGATATCGGCTCTCTTTTTTCTTGATGATCTAAGCTCACTCTTAGTTTTAAATTTTTCAGATATCTGATAATCTGTTTTCATTTCCCATTTCACTTAATTTTTGTATACATTTTTTGACTTTTATAAAAATTCTGGTATAAAATATTAAACTGAGAGAGGGTGGATTTTTCACTTTCCACTCTTTTACTCCTAAACTTAAGAGATTCTCCGGAGTAATGGGGGATCTCTTTTATTTTATTACTTTTTTATTCCTAATTTTACTAGTTCCTGTTCCCTTTTTAATATCTCATCTTTGTATTGCTCGATTCTTTTTTCTGCCTTTCTGATCATCTCTTTCTCCGATACTATATCTGAACCCAGGTCTTGTATCTTTTTGACTATTGTTACTAAACCCCTTAACTCCATTTCACTTAGAGGTTTTGCGAATTTGTATTTAGAATCCTTATTTTTAATTTTTTTCACTTTTTTATTCTCCTTTCTTTAACTTATTCTTTTCAATGGAGCAATCCAAGATTTAGATCTGGGTACTGATAAAACATTTCATTTTATCAATCAAAATCCTTTTTGCTCCATTTATTATTTTATCAATCTCACTTTCCCTTCTTTAAATTTCTAACTTTCTAATGCTAAAAAATATTAAAAAAAACATCATTAAACCAATTACAGCTGTATAAATAAAGGGTATTTTAAACTCACAAGTTATAATAAAATAAAGATAAGAAATCGTTATAGCTGCTATAATTGAAATTAAGAACGCTTTCACTTTTCACCTTCTCCCTTTTACTCCTAAAATTTAATTTATTTTTACTTTCTTTTTTCCTTCTGTTCCTCCCTTAGAATTTCCTTTTTTGAATCCTGGTGTGTAAAGGTCTTCGATGTTTTCTTTTAGATTTTTTCTTTTTGAATTTCAGCTTTCGCCGATTCTTTTTTAATTTTTTTAATTTTTTTAGTTTTTCCCTTGTTTTTATTTCCTCATTCTCCAAAGGATATAAGGGATCATGCTCATTTAACCTTCCCAATTTTTTTTCCCTCCTTTCTTTAATTTATTCCTTAAATTAAGCATATATTTATATGAATCCCCTTCTCAAACAGCGATTAAAGGGCAATTTGATGCGTCATTTTAAGGGTAAATCTCAAATTCTTTGAATTTTAGCCCTTTTAACCTCCATTTTTATTATTTTCAATTAAGAATAGGTTTAATTGTTTCATTTCACCAATTTTTAAATCTTAAATTCCTCAAATTTTGCCATTGCTTTCTCTACATCTTTAAGTGCTAATGTAATGTAGATTTGCGTTGTTGAAATATCGACATGACCTAAGATCGTTTTTAAATTCATTACATTGCCACCCTGTCTTATAAATGTAGTACCGAAGGTATGTCTAAGCGAATGTGGTGAAATATTTTTCTTGATCCCTGCTCTTTTAGAATATTTTTTAATCATATAGCTAATATTCCGAGTCTTGAATTGACTACCTTTTTTGGTGTTAAAGCACTTTGCTTTTCCTGTCCTTTTAATATCCTTTATTGTTGTAAAGAAATATTTTGTATTTTTTGGTTTAGCTTTCCACCACTCTTTTAATAGTTTTGAAGTAAAGAAAGGAATAATTAAATCTCTGTCTATTCCCCCTTTGCCCCCAACTATTCTTAGTTTATTTTTAGTTAAATTGACATCTGAAGGCTTTAAATTCGAAACTTCTGAAACTCTTAGTCCCATGTTCAGCATTAAACTTAATGTTGCCAGATTTCTTTTACCTGAGAAATATCTCTTGTTAGGTATTTTCATTAGGCTTTCTACCTCCTCAGGTTCTAAAATAACAGGTAGTTTTTTCCTTCTTTTAGCCTTCATTTCATTTTCCTTTATTTATAATAGTTATTAATTAGATATTCTCATCAGGTTTAATGTTAAATTAAAGCCTCTTTTTATTGCTTATTATACCTATTAGTAGCAATTTATCATAATACTTTAATGGTGTCAAGCAATATATCCCAAATAATTAGCATTATTTTGACCTTATATATAGCAATTTATCAGGTATTATTTTTTAATTTTTTTACAGAAAGGCTACTAATTTTTATAACACTAACTAAATGATTATTCTGAATCTTAAAAATTAAATCGAAATATTTATGCCGATTAATCTCTTCTTTTTCTTTGTCTATAAACTCAATTAATTGATCCGAGATTTTTTCCAAGATATCCTCTTTTCTAAGGTAATTGTTAAACAATCGATAAATATATTGACTAACTCAATTAAAATGAGTTTTAGAGGCTATCCGGTGTGTTTTTAGCATACTTTTAGTTATGCTTTCACTTCTCCTTTTTTTAATCAAGTAAATCTTCAAATTCTTTATCAAATATTCCACTAGGCAAATAAACCCGCCCTCTCGATGATGGTGTTAATCCAAATTCTGATGCGAAGGCTTTTATTTGTATTAAACATTCATTCGCGATAGAAACCTCCGGGAATTTTTTTACCTTAATTGAAATTACTTCACCATATTCATCTTTTTTAGGTATTTTAATTGTAGTCCCATGTTTTTTTAGAAATTTTTCTGCTTTCTTCCATTTAGCATAACTTTGGCAATAACATTCGAAGGCTACTTTATCTAAGGCTGTCAATAATCCTAATTTTTCTAATTCTGATGCTAATCTCCTCCACTCCTTCTTTGCCTCTGCTAATAGCCAATCCGGACATTCTGGGGCTATTTGTAATGGTCTTGGTTCATTTAAATTCAATGGTCTTTTACCTGGATTCCCTTCTAATTTTTTAAGTGATGTTGGTTTTGATTTGCGTCCTCTCATTTTTCACTCCAAATATTTTTCTAAATCTTTTTTTATATAAAAATTTTTATTATATTCTCTTAGTTTATTGATCGCTTTTTTACCGAATTCTTTCCAATCTATTTTACTTTCTGTTTTAGGATAGTGATTTAATTTTCCTACCTTATATAAATCTACAAACTCATGAGTTAGATCAATCAAATTAAGAGATTGACTTGGTATTATTACCGGTTCTAAACTTACCCAGGTTTGTATTCCTAACTTGTGAGCCTCCTCTAATGAATTAATTCTGTCTTGTGGTATATCTGCTTTTGGTTCTATTGTTTTGCTGTCTGTTTCATTATCAAAAGTGAGTGTGATTGCGTAAGTATCCTTTTTCTTATAAAGGTCAAAATCTCTTGTAGCTAAATTCCCATTTTTTGTAAGTATCTGAAAGTTCTGGTTATTTTTATTTAATATTTCTATTGCCCTTCTTGTGATCTGATAAATCTCTTCTGCTTTTTGGTATGGATCGCAAGTAAAACACATTAATATAGGTTTTTTATTTTTTTCTATTTTAAGCTCTAAAGCGTCCAATTCTAATTTTTTTAAAATATTTTTTCTTACCGATGTATTATTTCTAAATTCCTCTTTCTTTAATCTGCAATATCTGGGAACATAACAATATTTACACCCATTCGAACACCCGATGTATAGATTTAAAGCTAATGGAGAATATTCTCTCGCTTTTCCCTTTGGTTCATAGATTACTCTCATTTTGGACTCGCTTTGTGTAAAAGTTCATAAACATCTCCTGAATCTAATATTTGATACTCCGGTAATAATTGGTTGAGTTCTAATGCTATTAAATCCAGGGGTTTCCCTTCTCTCCTCTTAGCCCAGATTGGTATTCTTTCGAAGTCTGGATCTCTTATTCCTCCTAAAAGTCTTACTGCGTCCCTGACTCTTTTTCTCTCCTTCTCTCCATACCTTTTTTGATATTTTTTTTCTAAATAAATGTATAGTTCTTGGTCCTTGAAATTGTGGAGTTTTTTATATCTTGTTTCCCATGCTTTGTAGCCAGCTCTTGACATTTTACTTTTAGCTCTCTCGAACATCTTACCTCCTTAATTAATCAATGTTCTACTACCTATATAATAATACTCCTCATCAGGTAAAATGTCAAGTCTTTTTCTAAATATTTTTAAATATTTATTACTTCGATTTTATTGTTTTTTGTGAATAAAACTATTTTTTTAAATGGTTCTTTGTATTCCACTCTGATTTGAGCGTCTTCGATATCTATATTAATTGTGGGATTTTGTAAGTGATCCTGAATTTTGTTAAATGAATCTAAATCTTTAGAATTTTTAATAATGATTTCGGCAACTTCTTTACAATCTAATTCGCTGTATGCTCTAAGCTCTATGATTTTATTAAATTTCTCCAGGCGGGTTATTGTCAAGTTTCTTAGGTTTAGAAGTTTTAATGGCACTTCTGATAACAAATAGGCTTTAATTTCAGATGTGATTCCTTCTTTAAATAGTATTTCCTCTTTGTATCTTTTATCCTCATCGATGATTTCTTTAATATCTCTAATCTCTTCGTAGTCCAATTTAAATAAGCTCAGATATCCTCCGATTTCATTTAATTTCATTCCCTGATCCTGCAAAATTCGAATCAAATAAAGTATCCCTGGTGTATTTTTAGGATAGATAGCGACAGAACCTTTAACGCCCTTCTTGTGAAAATGGTCAATTCTTTTTATTAGTCCTTTTTTTATGTAATTTTGTAAAGCAATGTTTGTGATCCTGTCTAATCCAAAATATTTAGATGCATTAGATAAAACTTCAATTTTTGTTAAAGTAGTTTTCATTAAATCATACCTCCTTATATAAATTTAATTATTTAAAAAAAACAGGACATAGTCTAAGGCTATGCCCTGTAATTTTGTTTAGCTTGCTACTTCACCATAATTTTTAATATGGCAAAAAGCCTTAGGACGCTTGATTCCAACATCTGCCCTGAGATATGCTCTAATCCAGATTTCCAATTTTTCATATCCTTCACCTGTTTCTGCTAACTTTATTTGTAGATCAGTTCTCATGCCAATTAATGCCTTACCAAAATCACCAATTATAGCACTATCGGATAACTGATTTGAGCTTAGCTTTTGATAAGATTTTTGTGGAGTTCCTTCATAGCTTAGCGGTGGCAATAATCTGTTATGGAGTGTATCTTTAAGTAAGTCCAGGTCAGCGAACATATTTGAAGGAGCAATTAGAGCTGTTGCCATCTCATTTTCTGCCTCTAACTTCCAATAAGCCCTGCTAAGGAAGTCATAACTTGAAATTTCAGCATTTTCCAGGTCTTCGCTCAAAATTCCGTCGGTGTTTAGAATTCCGGTTGGTTCAAGTCCTCCTATACCGGATAATACAGCCTGGTCAAGAGCTAATGCTATTGCATCGCTGATAGCGTCCTCGATGACAGTTTCAATATTAATTCCGTCCTGAGCCAATTCAACTGATATTTTTACCAAAGCCA
>JABUBK010000162.1_pt1 | contig 14115 bp, 16 predicted proteins | sample 7332671 | NCBI WGS metagenome assembly JABUBK01 (sample SAMN07256342, study PRJNA390944) | subsurface metagenome | isolation source: Methane hydrate marine sediment | place: Pacific Ocean: Eastern North Pacific, ODP site 1244 | collected 2002
GGTGAAGTCCATATTTGGTTTGCAATAAGCACCTCTTCCTACGAGGAAGCTTGGGAAGCTGGGACACTTTGGCCTCCGGGCGAAAGACTTTGTCAGTTACATAGCAAAATGCCCAGTGGAATACCCCCAATGGATCCAAAGATAATACACGAGTAATTAGGGTAAGCGAGCACGCTGAGATGAAGGAATAAGACAGCTTGAATTACACAAACGACCTTAATAGCATAATGAAATATTTATGCATGGGTCGTTTGTTGCATTATATCGATTTGAAGAGTTAATATTCTTATTACTCGCTTATCTTATATGTTATAAAATGTCTCAATAATAATTAACTTCTCTATTAAAAATTTGTATGTTTTTAGAAGTCTTAAAGTTTATATTTTGCTATTTTTTTGTTAAAACGCTTTAACAAATTAATCAAGCGGTTTTTCTTTAAGAGATCCTCTAAAAAACTTTAAATAAATTGAGAAACAGATTACCCCTTCGCTTTTATTATTAAATTAACTTTATTGCTCTCGCCAATATATAAAATTTTTTTATTTTTTGTCTTATAGGTAATAAGCATGATTTAAAAATGTATATATCAATTGTATATAAAGATGTATATAAAGATATATATAAAATGATAAAATACTGAATATATATGTACAAAAGACCATTATAATCGCTAAATTTAGGGGATGGTATTATATTCTCCTCTCCTTTTTATCTATTAAAAGAGTTTAAATAAATTGAAAATTAAGATCAATTTTATGTAACTTAAAAGATATTTAAAAAACAGCATATATTTTATATGCCTTCGCTATTAGAACGCGTTTAAAGTACGATTTTGGGGAGGGCAATTTTCAATTTTATTTTAAAAATATATAATTCTATAATTCTATATATTCAAAGTTAAAATTCTATTAAATTATAATTTTTTTATAATCTTATTTTATAAATAGTTAATAACTTATTTTTAAATACTATAAAACAATAAGCGTAAAACTGTTATATGATATCCTACTAATAACAAAGAACAGTTGGGTTTTACTTACAGAGAGGACTGAGAGGATTGAGGGGAACTGATAAATTTAAATTTATTCTCCCAGTTTTTCGTGCCCTCTTTAATAAAAAGAACCCAGTTTTTAAATGTTTTCTTACGTTCTCTTTTAAAATCATCTATTTACAGATGCTATATTAATTAAGAAAATTGAGGTGATAAAATGATACCTGATTATCAAACTATTATGCTTCCCTTATTAAAATATGCTGAGGACAATAAAGAGCATCACGTGCGTGATGCAATAGAAGTATTAGCAAATGAGTTCAATTTAAGTGAAGAAGAAAGAAAGGAGCTCCTACTAAGTGGACAACAAGCTATTTTTGACAATAGAGTAGGATGGGCAAAGACTTATTTAAAAAAAGCTGGTTTATTAGAATCAACTAGAAGAGGTTATTTTAAAATCACTGATAGAGGACTCAAAGTTTTAGATGATAATCCAAAAAATATTAATGTGAATTATCTTAAGCAATATCCTGAATTTATTGAATTTATACGTCCTTCAAAATCTATTAGAGATGAGGTTGAGGATCTTGAAATAAAAGAATATGAAAAAAATACCCCTGAAGAATTAATGGAAATTGGATATCAAAAATTACGAAAAGGTCTTGCTTCTGAGTTACTAGATCATATTAAAAAATGCTCTCCGAATTTCTTTGAAAGAATAGTAGTCGAACTTTTGGTAAAAATGGGTTATGGAGGATCAAGAGAAGATGCTGGTAAAGCTATAGGAAGAAGCGGTGACGAGGGTATTGATGGAATAATAAAAGAAGATAAACTTGGATTGGATATTGTTTATATACAAGCAAAGAAATGGGAAAGTCCAGTTAGTCGCTCTGAAATACAAAAGTTTGTAGGGGCTTTACAAGGACAGAGAGCAAGAAGAGGAGTATTTATAACAACGTCTTCTTTCTCAAAAAATGCAATTGATTATGTTTCTAAAATTGATAGTAAGATTATTCTTATTGATGGGGAACAATTAGCTAAGTTAATGATTGAAAACGATGTTGGAGTATCTGAAATTGCTTCATATCAAATCAAAAAAGTAAATTCAGATTATTTTATAGAAGAATAGCATCACTATGTTAAACTTTATTTGGGAGAAGAATAGATTTTATGGGTAAATACGATAATTTGAAAATATTAAAGAAAACAAAGGCCAGAGCAAATCATATTTGTACGAAGTGCGGACAACAAATAAGCATTGGTGATTTTTATTACGCAGAGGAGATGAAAGATAAATTCTTACACTCCTTGCATAGAAAAAAGTTTTGTTATAAATGCTATGAAGAAATTACTAAATGAAAATTTTGTAAACCAGCCATAATAAATCTCATTTTACATATATTTAGTGTCATTTTGGAATATTACAATAAAGACTTCGGGACTTTTATTCTTTTTTAAAAAAACATCTATAAGGAGAAATACATAAGTAGATAAATGTAAACCAGATTCACGACTGCGGTTTAGGGATACTCCCGAGCGTTTTTATTCTTTATAGAAACATAAATAAATTAAGTAAAGAGTATAGAAATAATAACCCCGTCCTAACCTATCAGTTTTAAATGTAAAGTATGTGTTTAACTTCGTTCCACTATTCCGCGATTTTACTTATTTTACTCTCTACGATGGTTTTTACAATTTAGAGGTATATCCTACTTATGTCCCGTTTTATTCCTTTTATACCCTTTCTATGTACCAAATTGAATTAAATGTCCCACTATTTAATAAAGCATATAAAAACATCGTAGAATAGATATTTTAGCCTTAACTAATAACAAATATACACTAATGAGAAGCCCAAAATCTCTATAAGCAGTATAAAAACTTACGATAAGATGTAAGGGAATAGGATGCCTTCTGTGTATTTCATTTCCAAATTCCAACTTTTTTGAGTTTTGCATATTGTTCTAACTGCACCAATACCTGACTGTATTTATCTAAAGGATCAAAAATAAAAGATTCTGCAAAACCCTCAGCTATTAATTCAGCATTTACAAATACACCATCAACATACACATATCTAAGATATCTATTATACTCATCAATATCTCTATCTCCCTTTTGTAATTCAACTACTTTACCTTCTACTAATTCTTTGTTTCTATTGGTTGCTTCAATTCCCCAAGAATCATTAAGTTCTGGAGTATCTATTCCTAAATATCTAATGTGTCTTCCATCTTCCAATATAATTGTATCACCATCTATAACTTCAACAACTAAAGCTTTCTCAAATTGGCTTATCTTTAAGTTTTTAAAATTCAAAAAATAAAAACATACAAAAAAGGTATTAGCAACTAATGAAATTATTAGAAAAATTAGAATTAATTTATTCTTTAATTTGTGAAGGACTGAAAACTTCAATTTGAGCTACCCCCTCATATTCATCTATTAAACCTGTGACATATATTGTCTTATTGGCATAAAGGATTTCTGGAGCTTGGGGAAAATTAGAACGATTTTTACCCCAGATTATTACTGTAAATCTATCTGGGTCTGGGTAAGGTCTACCAATATTTAAAAATGTTGGTTTTCCTCTGCTTGTATTTGCATAATGGGTACTAACAACTGAACCATAAACAGTTGCTCTTTCACCAATATGATATATAGCCTCATTCCAGGGTATGTAGGATATAGGAGTTTCTTCTGTTACTTCCTCTTCGGTTGTTATTACTTCTGTTTCTTCTGTTGTAACTTCAGAATCTATTGCACAGGAACTTACAGATAAATTCATTGAAAGAAATAAGGTTATAATTATTAGTATGTTAAATATCTTTTTCATTTTTCTTACCTCTTAGGTTTTACTCTTTCTTATATAAAAGAATTATCATAAAAGATATTGCTATTAAAACTGCATCTGTTATTGCTAAAAGACTTATTATATTTTTTACAATATATGTTCCACCTTCTCCGCTATATAAATATAAACTACGTAAAAAATTTGATTTAGCCCAATGACTACTAACAAACTGGGTAATTAAGCTAATCCAATAAATTGTATTAATAAATATCACTGCTATAAGCACTAAAATTATTGTTTTTTTGTTCATTGCCAATCCTTTTTTCTCATATTTTAGTTATCTTTTAAATAATTTTCTGATCCAACTTGTTTTCTGATATGTTAATTGCTCTTTTAAAAGTGTATTCTCTTTCTCTAACATCTCAACCTTACCTTCTAAAAAACCTAATTGTCTGACTAATAGATAATAGGGGGGAAGTTCTAAATCTTTTGAGGTTTCCTTTACCTTTCCTTTTTGCCTTACCGTTTCATTATTTCCTATAACTTTAACAGTTAAGAATTCATCTAATTTTTTTTCATCTACTTGCCAATTTTTCCCAACCTTTTCGCAATCTAATTTGCCATTTTGACACCATAGCCTTATAGTTCGGTGAGATTTCCCTAATCGTCTTGCAACCTCTTTTGTTGTTATCATCTTTAAAATCCTTTCTCTATATTACTTTTTTTATAAGGTAAAAATCTTAAAGGCAAAGGTGAAAATTATACCTCTAAATTGCCTCATTTCCTTATTCTATTAAAAAAGTGAAATTCCTTCAAGAAAAGGGCTTGTGATCTCTTTTAAAAATATTAAAATAATTAAAAATGAAATTTGTTTAATTGTGTAAAAGTAATTGTGAGAATGAGCCATAGAAGTTTGTGTGTAAAAGTCCTTAAAGATAGGGGTATATCTCCTCCCTAATGGAAGTTATACATTTATTAGGTGTTATGTATTTGTAGAATAGACACTTTTCTCTCTTTTTGTATGTCTAATGAAATGTCTTACGATAAAAGGTATTTTTTACCCTATAAATAACACATATCCCCTTATCAACCAGAGAGTTTTTATCCTTCTTAAATGTATAAGTAAATGTGTAAAAAATGGGACTTTATGTATAAGTTTTTGTAAGATTTTGTTGGAACATTACAAAATCATCGGGGGTTCTCTTCTCTCTTTTTTATATTCTTTTCTATACTCTTATAAGGTAAAACTCTCTTTACATCTCTTATATAAGTAATTTTGACAACCAGATAGTATAGGTTAGTTAAATGGGTATCCTGTGCCTTCTTTTATCTAAACATCTAAAAATTATCACAGGGTTAACCTAAAAGATATCAATTCCCTTTATAAATGTATTCATTACCATTACAAGGGTCATAACGTGGATCACTCACATTTCCTGGGCTCCATTCAACCCAACCCTCACTTAACTTACTGGCTATCGCATCTGGGTTCATACCATCTGTGCATTGCAAAATGAAGTGTTTATAACCATGCCACTCAAACCACTGAACAAAATATCCATCTGGATTCGTTTGTAAAAGCAACATATCGCCATAAATACCTTCTTCTAGATTTGGATTTTTGTAGATTGCTTTATATGGTCCTATAGCCATCGCTGTTCCTGTTCCTACTAATGTTATTAGAAATATTATTATTACTACTAATAGAACTAACTTTTTCATATCTCTTTTTCACCTCCTTTTTGTTTTTACTATAAAAGCTTATTATGAGAAAGTCAAGTCTAAAAAAAACAGGGGTTAAAGTTAAATTTTAAAAATTCATATCTTTTAAGGGGGGTTTATAAAAGTTAAGGGTTTTTAAATAAAAAGTAAAGTCTTTTAAAGGGAGGAAGTTAAAGCAGGGTTAAGGTTGATTAAAAACAGTAAGGATCGCAGGGGTTAAATCAAAGTTAAGCAAAGAAAAACATCGGTTGGAAAAGAAGGCTTGTAAATGTAGGGGTTTATGCTCATTTAAGGGGTTATATTCTTTAATTTTTCAAGAATTCTCTTATAAGAAGAGTATAAGAGGAATATAAGAGGAATATAAGAAAAAAATAAGTAAGTTTATAAGGTATTTTGTAAAAGGTCGTTTACTGCGTTTACATTATAAATTTACTGCGTTTACATTATAAAAAAAGTTATCCATAGGGTTAAGGTTTTAGACTTTCTCTAAACTTAAATTTTATGTATTCTATATCATCCTTTTTAGAAGTCCAGATTCTATAACCGTATCCTTCTAAAAGGTTTCTATCTTTTAAATATTCTTTCAATCCAACTTGTTTTTTTATATGTAAATTGCTCTTCTAAAAATTTTAACCTATTTTTTAGTTCCTCAATCTGATTTTTAAAAATATCTACTTGGGCTTTTAGATATCCATTTTCAGAAACTAAAAAATAATATGGGGGTAGAGCTAAGCCCTTGCTTTTTGATTCTTTAAATTCCTTTCCTTTTTTCCTTTCCGCTTGTTCTTTTCCTATTATTTTTATATCTATAAAATTTTCTAAACTGCTTTCGTCTATGTACCAACTCTTGCCTCTTTTCTCACAAATTAGCCTTCCTTTTTGACAATAATTTCTTATAGTTCTTTCAGTTAGTCCTAATCTAAAAGCAGTTTCTTTTGTTGTAATCATCGGTAAAACTCCTTTCGGAATGAGGAAATACTATACCTAAAATTTTCCTAATAGTATTATTCTATAAAAAAAATGAAATTCCTGTAAAGTAATTTAAAGAGGTCTAAAAAAAGAAATTTTTTATATCTTAGAGATCTAAAAATCCTCTCTTTTTTTAGGGGTTTTTATTTCTCTTTCTCATTATTTATTAACTTATTAACACTCTTTACTATTAGAATATTATTAGGATATTATTAGAATTCCACGCACACGCTACGCTTAAAAAGTTTAGTGATTTTACGCTTATTTGTTTAGTGATTTTACGCTTATTTGTTTAGTGATTTTACGCTTATTTTATTTTTACACAGATTTTTCAAGAGATTTTTTGATGTAGAACCAAATTTTACCTTCCCTGATTTTGTATTCATAATCACTTAAAAGTCCTTCATCTTGAATATCCTGCCACGCTTTTTCAAAAATTTGTCTTGCCCACGTAATATTTTTTGTAGTAATTCCTATATGTTCTTTGAAAAGTTTAAAATTATTTGGGAAATTTCCAATATTTTTAGGATCTTGTCTTTTAACAAAGAGATATAAGTTTAGAGCAATATCTCGTAAGGGCAGGACTTTCTTAAAGTTAATTAGACTGAAAAATCTATCCTTAAAAATTCTTTCGTAGAAACTATCACCTACATATAATTTGATTTCGGATTTTCTTTTTCTCTCCTCGCTTAAATGGTGGTAAGAATCTAAAATACTCCATACAGAGAAGGAAGGTAAGTTTTTCCAGTCAATTTTTCTATCTTCTTTTAAGTTGAAATAATCTCTCGTTTGTTTTTCTGTGTCGTACAAACAGGGGGTGTAAAATGTTGTTTTCTTTAAATAATCTAGTCCTTCAATAATTGACTTTCTATAAAACCCTGTATCTTCTACTTCTAATAAGTTAAGCCAGTTGGTAAATCTTTCTGTATAAATTCTTTCTTTGTGATAGTCAGTAAAATATAAAGTTGCAAGTAGGGTTCTAATGTCCATAAGTTTGTATTTTCTGGGTGTTTCAATATGATATGGTCCATACTTGCCTTTAAGATACACTTCAAGAGTCCTTTTTCCTTCATCGTCTTTTTTAGTTACTGCATCTTCGCTGTATTTTATAGGGAACTCAATTAAATCAATTGGGAATTTAAACTTTTTTATTATCTTTTTATTACTCGGCTTTGTCATTTTTAATACTTTGTTCTTATATTTATAATAAAATAGCGATTTATTTTTAAAACAGTTTCATTTTTCTCTGTTCCTCTCTCAACCTATTCTTTGCCGTTTTACAATATTCTTCTGAAATATCTATGCCAATGTACCTTCTTTTTAGTTTATATGAAACTAGTGTAGTAGTACCAACCCCATTAAATGGGTCTAAAACAATATCATCTTGATAGCTGAATAGTTTTAATAACCTTGTAACTAATTCTTTTGGAAACATTGCTGGATGGTTATACTTTTTCATATTACGTTCTGGTGCAATATCCCATTTTGCATAAACCCACTTCTTAAATTCATCTCCTGTGATATCTATCTTATTTCTGTTCCCTATTTTTTTGTGCGATTCTTTACAAAATACTTCAATAAATTCCCAAGTATATTTCAAGTAAGGCATACTTGGGCTTTTCCAACTCCCCCAAGCAGTATATTTACAGTTATAATTATGTTTCTCCCAAAGGATTTCGGTTTTCCAAAGTAGTCCCAATTCTAATAATTGTTTTGAAATAATATGATGAGTAGGCATATAGTCTGAAAACAATGGCTGAATATTAACGCATAATCTCCCAGCTGGCTTTAGGACACGATAACACTCTTTCCAGATTCTATTTAATTTATCAAAGTAATCTTGCCAGAATATTGCATCTTTACTCTTATCATCTTTATATTCCAATCCAAAATTATATGGTGGTGATGTAACAATAATATCAACGAAATTATCTGGATATTCTTTTAATATAGTTTCACTATCTCCACAAACGATTTTATTTACCACTCTAGACACATCAATTTCCTCGATTTTGGATTTTATTTTTGTTAAATCCTTTGTTCCCTTTCGTATTTTCTCTTTCTTTGCACGGTCTATGACTTTTCTTTCTCTCTTTAGAAGTTTAGCATCAGGATAATTCGTCAAAAATTCTTTATCCTTGTTAAAAGACTTCATTTAATCTCTCCCTATTTACTTTTTGACCTATAAGCATTACTTTTTTAAATTGTTCAATCGCATAGTTAAGCCGCTCGTCTCTCAATGGTTTAAAATACTCTAGTGCATGTATAGGTTTTTTTATATCTCTATTTCTATCTAACAAAGTTATAACTATTATATTTATATCTTTTAATATCCTATTTAAAGTTATTACGGATTCACTTCCCTTTGCCTCAAGGCTTTTTCCATAATCACCACCTAAAAAATTCTCTAATTGAACTATAAAGAAATCATTTATTGTGGGAACAGCTTTTTTCATCAAGTATGAATCAAATAAAATTTTTTTATACATAGCAACTTCAGTATAAGATTTACACTCTACACTAATCTTAAACACATTATCAATGTAAACATGTACATCTTGTGACAATTTATATGTCTCATCATTTGTCTTAATAATGACCTTTTTCTTATCCAGTTTTAGTCTATTTACATCAGATGATATTTTCGACCATGCTATAATAATGATATCTTTTGTAATATCCTCAACTATTTTGCCTTTGGTATGTCTTATCGCACCAGCAGTGTCTTTAATTCTTCTATTAGCATAAAGCCTTTGACATTTAAGAATTCCCCTATTATATTCAGACTTAATGTCTTCAATGTTTACCATACATTCTCCTTAATTTAATAATTAAATTATAAATATATTTTATATGTATAGGTAAACATTATATCTTTTTTATTGTTAAAAAATCGAGTAAAAATGCCCTAGAAACACTTTTTAAAAATAAAAATGATATTTTTATATTACTAAAATTTAAAATTCTTCTATTCTTCTTCTTCTTTTTTTTCTTTTTTTTCCCATAAATTTTTTACCACCTCCTCCCAAGTAGGCATTTCCTCTCCATTGTATTCTTTTGCCCTTATCTCAGCCAGTTTCATTTTACCTGTTGCTCTCAGCCAAGCAATACAGGCATTAGTATCCCTTTCGTCAATACAAATGCAATATAAAGTATTTAAAATAGTATCCTCTTGCCTGTCTTTATCAGAAAATGCCTTCTTTAAATTTTTTATTCTCGACTCATATCCCTCTATAATCTTTTCTTTTTCTATCTGACACTTAACAAAAAGACTGTGTCGATTAACTGTAAGAGGGCTGATATTAAGCTTTTTTGCTAAATCTTCAAAAGAAATTCTAGATTTACTTGTATGTTTCAGATACAGCTCTTCATGTAATTTTTCTAATATATCTTTTGGTAATCTGTATTTATGTTCCATCGAATTGCTAACCCCCTCCTTTAATAGATTTTGCCAACAAATCATATAGATTATTAACTGATTCAGCATACGGGCAGTGTTTACCTTCTGATTTTTTTACAAGTTCATCCATATTCATTCTCCTTTCTTAAATATAATTTCAATCCCTTATTATTCTATGCAATTATTTCTACTTTTAAAATTAATTTAAAACCTCCTTTATATATGCTTTTGCTTTTGTTAAATCGTTTTTACACTATAACTTACTCTTTTATTCTTTCAGTAATAGCCTCCAAAACTTTCATAGTTAATTTCTGTTGTTCAATCAATTGATCTACTAAGTTTTTTAAGTCTTCGTCTTTCTTTTCTTTATCCTCTCTTAGTTTTTTATGTAGATCTTTAGGCTCTATATGAGTGTATATCTGTGTAGAAGATAGATATTTATGACCTAAAAGATATTGAAGTTCTGGGGTATTGATATCCTCTCTTTTAAGTGTGTGTGTTGCAAAGGAGTGTCTTAATGCGTGAGGATGAATCCAACTGCCTAGTCCAACAGCAACGGCTTCCCTTTTTACCATATCTCTTATGTATCTATCCTGTATTCTTTTTCCTTTAAGGGTAGTAAAAAAATGACGGGAATGCTTTGGTCTAATATTATTCCAAGCAATTAAGTAAGGTTCTAATTTAGGTGCAATTGGTATATCTCTATCACCTGTCCTTTCCGCCTTTTATATGTATCCAACTTTCTTTTAAATTGATATCTGAAACCTTTAAATTTACAAGTTCCATAGCTCTCAGTCCCGCATAAGCAAGTGTCCCTATAATTGCTTTGTTTCTAACCCCTGTTGGTGCTTTTGCAGATGGCTTTGATATTAACTTTTCTATATCTTCTTCGCTTAAAACTTTAGGGATTTTAGTCTTATTTCTTTTCTTTATCATTTCTCCCCCTTTTTAATTATTTAATTCCAATATAGCTTTTGAGTGGAGTGCCAAAGGCACTAAGCCAAATATACTCTGTTATACACCGTGCCAATTTTAAACTTTTGTACTAAACACTCTTGCGTTAAATTTCCATCAGATTATCACTTTACCAACTTTTGAAGGATACTACCAGAGTAAGACAAATCCTCTATTCTTTTAACAATCTTGACTATTGTTTTTGGTAATACCTCTGCAGGTGGCTCGCCATTATTGACTCTCTGTTTAAGTCTTTTAGCAATAAATCTATGTTTCAATGGCTTACCTGTAGGACCAAGTGTTTCACCTGCCTTTCGGATAAGATTTTCACAATCTTCCAACTCATCTTCCAAGGTTTTCTCCAACTTATACTCCAATATGGCATATTTGTCTGACACCTTGGTTTTAACATCTTCGATTTTCTCAACAGGATCACCAAGTAATTTCAGAAGTTCCAAAGTTTTATCTCTGACTTCCTTTTTATCATTGTTTTTATCTCCGTCAAACCACAGATAAGTAGGAATCATAAAGCCATTAAATACACGTAGCAAACGATCCATTTGCCCCTTCCCATCTGAATGGACAACAGAGATGTTTTTTCGATCCATATTATATCCAAGAGCATTTGCATAAATGGGTAATGCGTACTGCTCTGAAGGCCCTTCCACTATTACCACCTTATCTGCAAAGAAGCCTTCATTAATCATTGGATTGAAGGCATGAGAATAATGTTCTCGTATACCTTCGTCGGTAGCATCAACCCCCTTTCTTGCCTTAAGGTCTTCAATCATTATTGACATCGGGAGTTGAGTAGGATAGCTTTCGTAATTTCTCCCCCTTTTCTCCCGGCGCATAATACAAATCTGATCAAAACGGCCAATATCGATAAATAAACTTGACTGAGTGCTGTAAATTACCTGATCCTCTCCACTAACTATTTCTTGAAAGACAGACATTAAAGATCGTTGTGATTGGGGATGTAAATAAAGCTCGGGTTCTTCAATGGCAAAAATTGTAGTTCTCTCCTTTGCTTTCTCACCAGCCTTTCGAACATGCGCTAATTCGGCGTAGGCACGCAGAATTGTGAAAATCATCGAACGTTGCATACCATGTCCTTTCGTTTCAATAGTAGTCCTTATCCCATTATCAGCATAAATCTTAGCACCCCCAAAAACCGCTCTCAATTGTGGCATAGCCATTTCAATTTCAATGTCACAATCCTCCATAAGTTCAGCCATCAATTTGTTTAGGCGGAATTCTATGTCTTTAATCTCAGTAATTCGTTCTCCTTCCTCACTCCGATTTAGTAGCTTTTCTATTTCTTTTAATTGTTCCGATATCAAATCTTTTTGTTCTTTGGATATCTTTTCAAGTATGGAGTTGATAAGTTGTCCGAATGGATTTGTCTTTCCTACTTTTGCCTCCTCTGAAATATCTCTCACAGCAGGAATATGTATGAATTCTGGCAGTGCACCTTTTAAGACTCCAGGATAACCTTTAGGATTTTCACGCCTTTCTTTTTTCCAAGGTATCTCATCATAATGCTCGTCTAAAAATTTCTTAGCAACTTCTTTCCATTTCCCAACTCCTGGCTTTGTAGTACCAAGTTCCGCTCCAAAATCTAAGCCATTTATTTTTAACTCATCTTTCTTGGACCACCACTCGGTTATTTTATTTTTGTTTATTATATCTTCTCGAAGCCATTCAGGCTTTGGAACTTTTGTAATGGCCAGAGTGTTAATGGTATAAGAATCTGTACCCGTACAAACAACTTCTCTGCCCACAACTAACCTATCTTCATCTATCATCCATGGCTTAAATTGTTTTCTCTCCCAATCGCTCAGTTGCTTAAATGTAATAAGTATCTCTATAGGTTCATTGGTTTTGTGATTGTAAAAACATTCATCATTGATCAGTCGAGTTGAGCCTTTGAAAAATAGCTCAAGTGCTTTGATAATATTTGATTTACCACTATTGTTTCTGCCAACTAAAGATAGGATATCTTTTGGATAAATTGTTAGATTGTGTAAAGAGCGATAGTTTTTTATTTCAATCTTTCGTATTTTCATCTATACACCTCCTTTTATATATTCTTCTGCAGCCTCTAAGGATTAAGGCACAGCATTTAACTAGTTTTTATATAAAATAATTTTGTTAAAATATACTTTTGTTAAAGCAATGTAACAAAATAGAAATTCATTTATAGAATGTTTTAAATCTAAAAAGTTGCGATTTTGCCTCTGCTAATAGTATAATTCCAGTATAGCGTTATAGTGGTATTGTATATATAATTATAAAGGATAAAAGTAATAACTTCAAGTAAATGGTATTAATTTAGTAAAGTAATAAGTATATAAAAATAGCTAAAAATTGGGGGCTTATGAGTATAATTGCAAGTTTTTTAAACTTTTTATATAAAACATAATACTTTAGTATTACTTAGGCTTTAGAACGCGTTTAAGGGGCTGTTTTGTGTGTTTTTTGGCATTTTAAAAGCTATTTTCTTATCATTTATTTTACAAACTATAAATAATATATTAAACTATATATTAAAAGTAATAACATATTTTATGTTATGGGTAAGGGTGGAGGGGAATGAAGTTATTATATTTAATTACAGATAACTTTAATATATATAGTATTTATTAAATATTTAGCTGCTTAATATATTTTATAGGCAGCTATTTTTATTTTGAGGTGATTATTAAATAAAAATATTTTAATTATTAAAAAGTAAAACTAATACTCATTAAAGTAAACCTTTAAATCTAAAAAAGGAGGTGAAAAAGAGATATGAAAAAGTTATTAATTTTACTAACAATGGTTGCTCTTTTAATTGGTAGTTGTTCTTTAGCTTATGCTGCTGATGGATATACTAACAACATAGTAAAGGAAGACCATAAAATAAGGAATAAATGGGATCTCAATGGCAGTTTTGTAGCTCATCCAGGATATAACTGGGGTGGCTTAAAAGAAGGAGCTACTTGGGATTACAGTATTCATATCAAAGAAGCAAAGAATGGCGATTTCTCTGTTGGTTCAATTCGTTTTACTTCTGGAGATGTTGAAGTAATTGGCCATGTGAAAGCGACAAAATATCCTTATCGTCCGGAAAAACCATTCACCGACTTAGCTGCTGTCGGAACTGCTGTTTATGACGATACAACTTATAACTTTATGTTTGTGTACAGTGAAGTCCATATTTGGTTTGCAATAAGCACCTCTTCCTACGAGGAAGCTTGGGAAGCTGGGACACTTTGGCCTCCGGGCGAAAGACTTTGTCAT
>JABUBK010000163.1_pt1 | contig 14028 bp, 14 predicted proteins | sample 7332671 | NCBI WGS metagenome assembly JABUBK01 (sample SAMN07256342, study PRJNA390944) | subsurface metagenome | isolation source: Methane hydrate marine sediment | place: Pacific Ocean: Eastern North Pacific, ODP site 1244 | collected 2002
CTCCGCCACGGCCCCATCGAACAATTGACCTATCTACTTCCTTCTGAATCACCTCAAAACGCTTTTCCTTAGCTCTACCACTTGCTACTCCCCTTCTTGCCTACTCTACTGCCCGGCTCTCAGAGACATGCCAACCATCGAGCTTGGTTTCATATCCATCCAATCTCGTGGCTGTGTTTACCACCAATCTGCCTCGGACCCTACTCTATCGCCATCACTATCATTCCCAATCTCCGCTCCGCCCGTGACTCGATCACATCTACACAGGCTCACACAACATCTTCAGCATAGCTACTTCTCCTCAAAGCCTTGATCATGTCTGCCAGAGACTCAGGCTATGGCGAACCTAGGTTTCGCAATCGTTCCATGGCGCAGCCTAGTCCCATCAATGTAAGTTTTGGCCCTTATGCCTCAATACTCAGGCATTGTACTAAAAGGCCTGGCAGATCCCCTTTGCTCCAGACATGAACAAAGAGTCCCAACCCATGCAACCCGACCAATACCAGTTCACACAATACTCATACAGAGATCCTTGTCCCACTGGTACTTCTGTCTCCGCCATTGACTCGCAGCCTGATTACCATATCACCCGAACTCCTTTGGCTGAGAGCTACGATCAAGACTTCGATCCACTTTCCCTCCTCACCACCGATACCTTGGCTGGTCTTGATCTTCTTCAGAGCGATTTCCCCGACATGAATCCTCTGCATTCCGAGTCTGCCTACAACTCTATGAAACCAAATAGTTCCCGGTACCCAGACTTGACTGATCCCGACTTTTCTACCTTGTTCAGTGATACACATGATACACCTTGGAATGGTTTTGGAAGCATGCCACAAGAAGACAACATCATGCCTACTCAACACCAGTCATATGATCGCTCTACTGGTAAGCGTCGCAAACTCATGTCGGACTCCGGTATTGCGTCCTCTCCAGCCTCTGCTTTCACCTCACCACACAGTCAGATGCGACCTGGCATGCATCAGAACAGTGATTACCTTTGCCCTCCCACTGCAATGCCATCTCAACAAGATAACATTGATCCATCCTACCACCAAGAGCAACAGCAAATAGCTAATTCCTTCTCGGCTCGTCGACATACATCACCATCATTGAGTCAGCAGTCTCCTCCACGATCGGCTCCCAAGACTCAAAGAAAGGTATTGGAGAAACACCCATGTGACCTATGCAAATCGAAAAGTTTTGGCACCGTCAATGACCTTGCAAGACACCGCAAAGGTGTTCATGGGCTTCTTGAACTTGGAGAAAAGATATTTCGATGCAAAGTGGAAGGATGTGCAGTTGCTAGTAAGATCTGGCCACGTCGCGACAACTTTGCATCCCATCTCAAACGAATGCATTACAACAACAATGAAGCTAAGACCAACGAGAATGTTGACAAATTTGAGGAGCTATACGACCCGGACATTCATGGTCCTTTAGATTCTGTCAAGGTCGGAAAAGGCGGTAGTGTGGGTCAGCGTTCGAAGTCCATACAAGGCTCTTCTTCACCTGCTCAACCAGCAAGACATGCATCGATGTCTAATACCTCGATGGCGCAGCAGACTTTCATGAGTGGTATGACTGGTCAAGGTGGTATCATATTCAATCAGTACGATGGTGGCATGGCCTCTGGTGTCTCGGAGAGTCTCGCCTCCTCGATGATGATGCAACAAGGCATTCAGACCCCCAGCGCCTTTGCAGGTATGGGTGGACACGCCTCTTTAGGAGTTTCATCACAACTCCTTCAACCACCTTATCATGGTAGTATGAAAAGGAATATGGGTCGACCTGGAAATGCACGTACAGCGCCACCTAACCCTGATAATCTATCAAGGCAAAAACGTGAGATGCGAGAACTAGATCAGGATATACAACAACCTCCATTGAATGGAAATCCCTTGGAAGACTTGATCTCAGTTGGTCAAGGTCTGGGGGTTGGACATAGTGGTACTATCGACCCATCTATACTGTCCAACACTAGCTCACAAGATGGAACAATCGATCTGAATGCCACCAGCCATGGATCAAGACCTGATCTGGACCCTGGAAAAGCCCTCGAAGAGATGCTTAAGAAGCTATCACCTGAACAAAGGAAAGTCTTAAGGAGTCTCAACCCTGAGGCTAGAGCTGAGTTCTTCAACAAGGTTGAACAAGTTGATGAGTCTGATCAAGACCAAGGTTCACAAAGGTCAGTGACAAAGCCTTCAACGAAGAAAAAAGCTGATGGTGAAAAGACGTTGAAATGCAACCACTGGATCAAAGAGAAGGGCGATACTGGAAAGGGGTTGGTCCAGTGTTCCGCCAAGTTCAGTTTGCAAAGTGAGCTCAATAAACATCGCAAGAGGCACGACAAAAGATTTGGTTGTACATTTGACAATTGCTACAGCGAGTTTGGAACCAAATGGGAATGGAAGAGACACGAGCAAAGTCAGCACATTCAAAATGAAGCATGGCGCTGTCGTCAAATGGACGGTAAAAAAAGTTGTCAAGAATTGTTCAATGACCAGAAGAAGTTCGAGGAACATCTCATACAAGAACATTCTTACAAATCAGACACGAAAGAGATGACAAAGGAGATGGACGAATGTCATTTACTGAAGAAATGGCTCGGATCCTATTGGTGTGGCTATTGCAAACGTGTCGTTCAATCTCAAAAGGACTACGGTAAAGACATGGACAACGAACGTGTTGAGCATATCGGTTCACATGTTGTCGAAGGATGCAGATCTACAGACTGGATCGAATTGGCTGCAGGAGGTAAGACCAAGGGAGAGATGAAAGAGATCAAGGATCGCCGTAGTGCATCTGCCTCGCACTCTGATGAGGTGAAACTTGTGAAACAACCAAGTCATCACGAGTCCGAAGATGAGGATGGTGAAGATGATGATGACAAAGACGGTATTGATGGTAATGAGTCTGGTGAATCAGAGGATACCGACAGTGATGATTCCAACTCTCGAGCGCCTCTTCAACAAACACGATCCAAGCCTCCTACACTTGGAAAGCTTACGACACAGAATGGTTCCTTTCCATCAAGCTCTCAAGGAAGTCACTCAGGTCCTGCATCAAGTACACCAACAATTCAAGGTTATGGCCCAGACGGTGAGAGGCTAGCAGATCATCTGCTCGAAAACAGTGCAAAACCCATGCAACGACCACGAGCATACAGCGACAACAACACTGCTGGTTATCGGAATCAAGCCCAACTTCAACACCTGCAAGCACAGGCGCAGGCGCAAATGCAGGCACAATCTCAGTCCCAATCACAACCGCAACATCACACTCCCCTCCGGTACTGTTGTCACTGTCAACGATCACGATGGGCACCTGACCAAGATAAATGCCAATACCAGGACTGTCAACATCAGTGTGTACCTGGCGAGTACTGTTCGTATCAGATGTCTCAAGGGGACTATGGACTGGGAGGATTTCCTACTACGGATGGTTCCGAGTTTACGTATTTTGGAAATGGTGTTTGAAGATGGGGTGGTGGTTGGCTTAGATGTCGAAAGGTCGAGAATGACCTGGGGTAATGTGTGTTTGATGAGTGATGTTACGATGGAATGAACGATGTATGATGTACGATGGAACGAACGAAAGGCTAGACGACTGTACGATGATGATTGATTGTTACTATAGAGCAATAAGTTGGACAAAGGCTTGGCTATGAGGATTACAGGACTGCTTTGTATATTTACTTGAAATAGTCAATAATACCCTTGCATACCCATTTACCCCACCTCATCATGCTTTCCTTACCTTCCACGTCGAAGTCTGAATCCTGATCTCAGTGGCTACTGGAAGTATACCATGTCCAATTTTAACATGCTCCCTCTCCCTATACGAGCTCCCCCTTTCCTCTTCTCTTTCTCCTCCTCCTCCTCCTCCTCCTCCTCCTCCTCCTCCATTTCTGCTCAACATGACCGCTGTACAGATGTAGTCTGTAGTGAATGACATCCACTATCTCGTATCAACCTTACAGTGACACAGCGCGATCCGCGGCGCGTATGGTGTGCTCTTGGTCATGGTTAGCCGATCGTCAGATATGGCGAGTCTTTCTCTTTCATATTTCCATAGACTGTGTGTGAGAGAACAACACTATCCGAGAGTTTTTTTGGGAGGGTGAGGTGGTCCGTTATATGTCACACAGTGAATAAACTACCTCCTCAATCGAAGCTATCATGGGTTTCATATAGTCTAGTAGATAGCTTAGTGTTTCGATTGCTGTGTCTTCTTGAGATGCATTTCGAGGCAGAGAGCAGGGTAGAAATGGGTAGGATAGTAGTAGGTATTATGCTCCTGACATGCTCCTGTCTCGTGCGTGTTCATTATTTAATTCTCATTTCGTCTTATTTCGTTCTTAGATACTCTGTGTCATTTCACATCAACTCATCAAAGGTCTCTCATAGCTCATCGCAGGAGGTAAACCCAAATCCCAACTCTCATATCTCACCTCCTCAATCTCAACCTCCTTCACCCACCTTCTACCCTTCAACCCCATCTCATCTCACCGTCTCTTACTATAATAACTCCCCCCCTTCGGCCCCTCAAGTCCAAAACAATTAGCAAAATACCCCGTCGTAGCACTCCAATCGCTAAACATCCCCACAATCCCAATATCGTTCGCCAACACATCCAAAATCTCATACAACTGTCCATCGTAACTCACCGCCTGATCAATAGTGAAATAGTAGTAGTCTGCGTCGGCTTGGACGCGGGATAGGGGACCGGAACGCTCGAAGGACCAAGCGATGATGTCGAGGCCTGCGGCGCGCGCGTTGAGGGCGTAGGAACTGGGGACGATTGTGGTGTTGGTGGAGTCGCCGTAGGTTAGGAGGTAGGGGAAGGGAGGGGAGATGATGTTTACGCCGAGGGAAGTGAGGTTTTCGAAGCGGGTGGTGAGAGAGGCCGTGGCCAGGGTGTCCGGTGTGTCGCCGTCTTCGTCGAGGTAGACTGCTTGTGCGCCGAACTCGGGGTACTCGGCTATCCACTGGAAGATGTCTGGCGGGTTGAAAGATTGAGGCCATACACGGTCGGGAGAGATTCCTTTGGAGATGAATGCTTCGATCATGTCCCGCGCGAATTGTTCCTGGGTGTACCCGTGGAATGGCATGGGGACGGTTGATGGCGGGGTTTTGAGTTCGGGGGTGAAGTTGCGGAAGCCGGGGAAGGAGTCTACGAGGTCGATGTAGGTGTGTAGGCTGAGCGGGGTGGCGCAGGTGTCGTAGAGTTGGGTGCGGAAGAAGGGGACGCCGGATTGGTAGTCCTCGGGTGTGACGGCCGAGGAGTTGCTGCCGTCCATTTTGGAGCAGAGCGTGAAGTATTCGTCTAGTGTTATGTCGGAGGTGCAGCAGAGTGCTGAGGCCGGTGCTGTGTCGTTGGCGGGGGTAAATGGTTGGGTGCATTTTGCGGCGAGTTCGGGTCGTGTGAGGATGTCGGTTGTGGTGTGGAGATCGCATTGGGAGTGGCGACATACGAGTTGTAGGTCGTAGGTGAATGCTACATCGCATTCTAGGATGCCGGCTCCCATTCGAGCTCCGGCTTCTTGGGATTGGGCTGATTCCTCGGGGATTTGAAGGGTTCCTCCGCCGCGATGTCCGATTGACCAGCCCGTGACTGAGTAGGCGCCGTTTTCGCATGACAGGAGCTTGTCTTTGAGGGGGCCGTCGGTCATGTTTTGGACTATGTAGTAGGGTCTTGGGCCGTAGGAGATTTGGTACTCTGTTGGGCCATCGGATTGGGTAATCAGTTCGGTGTGTTCTTCTTGTCGGATTGCAAGGGGAGCTGCGGAGGTTGTGGTCAGTAGCAGGGCTGACAAGGCCAGACTGGAAGCGTAACGAGCCATTTTTGCTAGCTGTTTTACGTTCTACAAGCTATGGATGAAGGTGAAAGAATAGACTTGGGGCCAGGTCCATAGCTCTATATACTACTTTGTAGCTTCTCGTGACAGATAACTTTTCCAATGTCACCCTCCACTCCAAGCAGCTTCAGCTTCATCATGCAAGCCATCCCACATGGACAAGATCTAACAGTCCATTGATCGGGTGTGCCCTGTGATAAGCTACAACAGCTACATGTGGATGCTCGCTACTACCGGTAGCTGCTGTCCAAGGCATGCCGTTTATCGCGGATATCTTGGCAGAATGTTATCGAGCAAATGGGAGATGGACGAGGAAGCAACGTGCATGGTGGGGAGCAGTCGGAGTGGTCTGTTCCTGCACAAGTCTTTGAAGCCTCTGCTGTCATGATCCTGTTCCGGATGAGACCTGGGAAGCTTGATCGCGCGAGAGTTTTGCCAAGATCTGGAGTTGAGCACCTGGTAAGTCTGGACTGGGTAGGTCTAAGCTTGATTGTTCTTATCGGGTAGGATGAAGGTGTGAAGCCGAGGCTGTGGGGGTTTGGTTCTGGTGATGAGATTGTTGGGTTTCTGGTTCTATCTGTGAGACTTCCGGAATCCCCGTGTGGTCGGGTATGATAGGGAATTCAGGGTAATCGGTGCGCCTCTACAAAGGTCCAAGAATGTACGGGTAAGATGCCCCAGATTTCACTAATGTGGTTCTTCTTTACTCTGCATTGTCCAGCGTGTTAAAGCAGCGACTTCGGCATCTTGTGACAGGAAAGAAAATTAAAAGAGCTTGGGAAAAGAATCTGACCGAGAGACATGGTTTTTGATCTGTGTACCTTGCATCTCAAAACCTTACCAGACAGTAGCTCCATGCTCGAAGTCAAACACTTGAGCAAATGAACAACATTTCGAGAACTCCATAGACACTTTCCTCAAACTCCCATCACAAATTTGACCTCAACCCGTTCTTTGCCTTTTCGGCAAGGCATCAGCTTCTACATCGCTGTCCTCGTCGAAATCGATCTCGTCACCACTACCACCAATACTGCTTCCGTCTTCCGACAAGTCGTCTTCGTCGAAGATGATACCGCCTTCTCCATCCTCACTCTGACTAATCACATCGTCATCCTCTTCCTCCTCCATCTTATGCACACCATTCCCATTCACTGCGACATCACCATCATCCTCATCTCTTGATCTCTTTAGACCCTTCATCTTCCTCGTCTGCAACTCAGAGAGATCTTGTTTTCCAAGATGCACTCTACCAAGCTTGTCACCCATAGCATCAGTCTCGATATTCTTCTTGTTTCTTGCCTCATTTGGTCTCCTTCCGTGCTTCATAGCCTCTCTCAAGATGTTCTCGTCAGCGAACCTGAATCTGCCTATTCTGAAGTCAAAGCTTGGTCCTATTTGATCCAGCTCGACTCTGGGTACTTTGGGTGTGTCCGATCTGATTGTACGCACTCTGTACCACCTGAGGTGTATCACTGGCTTGTTACTCGGGTCGCTGTTATCTGTGCTTGTCGCGTTTGTCTCACCAGCGGCAATCATCAAGACGTATTGTAGACCCGCCACATCGATACTTGTGATCTCTTCACCTTGGAACACATCCAGAAAAGTCGACTTGAGTTGTCTGAACAATGTCGCTTGTTCTGAGGCAGACTCATCATCCCACTGCGACCCAGCAAAAACGATCATAGGCTTCATCTCCACACCAATCTGTAACATCTTATTCTCAGACTGCAACTCCTCTTGCGTCGTGATCAGCAACAACTCCACCATATCCAACATCTTCTCATCAAATATCCTCAACAACGAAATCGTATTCGGCCTCTTCTTCGAATGCGTAGCAAACGCGACAACAGCACAATCATTTTTCAGCGCCAGAAACTCTAACGACGCCGGATCCTCAAACGGATGTATATTTTCGTTCTTCTTGTTTAGTTGGACGGCGTGTGGTTTTGTGAGGGTGGTGATGGTCTTGAGGACGTTCCGTATGGGTTCGGGACATTTTGTGCCGTGGAGGAGGAGGACTTTTTTGCGGTCTTCGATTTGTTGTGGTTCTCGGGCTTTGACGATTCGGGCTGTTCGAGCGTTGCGAGGTTTGACCTCGCGGAGGAGTGACATGGTTCAGTTCAGTAGATGGACCGTGGAAAAGTATTATAAGCTCGGTGTCATGCTACCAAGTTCCTAGTTCTTTGGTTGGGGTTGAGTCTCGGTTTTGCAAGTTCTATTTCGCAGGCGTAAAATGGCAGCCGACTAGAAAATAAATTATTTCGAAGAACCTCGTTATCTTATCGCTGCATGAGTCTAGTCTATTTGTGGCTTAGTCTGATATGAAGTTCCGCTCCCACCTGAGCAGGGCTTCCGCAACGGTTAGGATGGAGTAGGAGACGGCCTGTCTTGACTGGGGTTCTGAGAGAAAATCACAGTTTGGTCAGCGGCTGAGTACAGAGTTGATATTGTCCAAATTTATGGTAGCTTGATACGAATGCTTGCTGACCATCGTCCCAAGATCCGAATGCTTGCATGTCGCAAATCTTATTGCGCGGTGTACCCCCCCCAGTACTTGAGCAGTCTAATCACCAAGCCATGATAGTGGAAACGGAAGCGAATATCTTTTCATTCTTATTCTGACAGAATACACAATATCGCAGAGAACGCTAGGGAACCGCTTTGAAAAGGACCGAAATTCCAACCATCAATACCGCTTGCATCTTACCCGCTGAACCATTTGCCTTTCTCATGCCTTCATCACTCATACCCACACATACTTCATGGCCAGGTTCCCTATACTTGACCGGGTCGAAATAGTGCGATCGTATTTGTGAACCCAGCCACATTGTCTGCTGCAGGAACGATGTCTCGTCCATCGAAAGTGATCATGCTCTGACTTCCGACTGTACTAAGGCCGTAGATGGCCACATTCTGTGAACTTCCTTCGAGACTGACGATTCGAGATTGACACTCTGCTCCGTAGCCCTGTTGTGAGCATGTTACGTTGTAGTTGTAGAAAAAGCTGTAGTGTCCTGCGCCATAAACATACATGTTGAACGAGTCCACAATTCTCAAACCCCAACCGTCGCAATCGTTGGAGAGTTCGTTAGGTTGCAGTATGTATCCGGGTTCGATGAATGCCGACCCATTGAGACAATAATCGGGGAATAAAGGATCGTTTAGTGATGCAATTGCTGGGAAAGGAATCTGCGCTGGAGGATTTGGTTGGTAATATGCTGTTTCTGTCTGTATGTGGCCCATAAAGACATCCTGGGTGTTGACGAATTGATATTCATAAAAGGCGTGATGCTCGACTGATGTACCAATAAGCCACACACCATAGTTGCTTTCGATCAAAAGGCCACGACCAGCGTAGACAGTAATCTGTCGCAACTGAGGATCTTCAGCATCATGATCCGCTACCCACAACCAGGTATTCTCCATGTACAAGTTTCGCGCCGATGTTGTGACATGCACGCTCATAGCCGCAGCAATGCACTTTGGATCTGCTTGAGCTGGTGGTATCGAGATGTTCTTCGTTCCGGATGCTGGACAATCTGTGATAAGCAATTCGGACCCAGCGAATCCTCCGATGCGCGTATGCACATCCCACATTCCAGAGGGACCAAGACTCTCCGGCTTGCCATTTGGGTAGTTGCCTTGTGCTGCCCAACCATCTGGTGGCGTAGAAGCTTGTGGCGCGTTAGCAGAAGCAAGGTTCCACTGAATCAGAACAGCACCAGGCGCTGGTCCCTTGGTACTCATGATCACGTCGCTCCACTCCACTTGTCCGACTTCACCTACTTTGCCAACTTGGATCACTGGTAACGGGTTGCTGATATCTGACCAGTAGGGTCCAGTTGCCAGGATCACAGGGAAGATCTCACCGACAATCTTGGATCCACCTGGCACATAGATAGTCGAGGTAACAATGTAGTCGCCGCCATCGATGAACAGTATTTTGTTGCTCGAATGAGCTGCGTAGACAGCGTTTTGGAGGGCCGCCGTATCGTCGGTAACTCCGTCTCCTTTGGCACCCATAGACCGAGCACTGACGATCTGAGATACAGGCCAGTCTCCGTATTCTGGCTTGGGACGAGTATAGTACTTACCCAGACTTGTGAGAGCAGGAGATCTCAAGTTGGGTGTAATGTAACCGTCCAGGTTAGTGAAGTTGGTTGAAGATGGATAGTAAGCATGACCTTGTGCCCATGCTGGTATGTTGAATGTTCCGGAACTGCCAGGAACATCGACACCATTGGGACCTTGGATCGCCACATCGACATTGGTAAAATCCACATTTTCGAGGATAAGAGCTCCTGCACCAGGTGGATATGAATTTGGAGTGTGAGCATGTAGGATACCAGTGCCTACATCATTGAACTCGGAATCGAACAAGACAATAGAGCCAACGGCTTGATTTGTGGGACCACCACTGGACATATTCAGGCCAAGAGAGACATTGTTGAAAGAAATTCCTTGATAGGTCCAGCCCCAATCCCAAAGCTGGTTGATAGCTGTGACACAATTGTAGAATGTCCAGTTGCGAGAGGTGAACTGCTGATTACCTACATTGGCGCCATAGAGGCCACCAATGAATACGAGATCAGAAAGAAAGCCGCCAGAGCCTTCTTCAATGAACAAGCCCCAGTGCTGGGTACCTGGCTGCTCATTGAGTCGGAAGATGACATTTGAGATGCGAGTCGCTTGTCCGGTGGGCCAATGAATGCCAACAACTTGAGTGCTAGCATCGACCGAAGTTGTGTCGAGAATGAAATTGCGAATTTGTCTCCAGAAAACATTAGTAGCGCCGTAAGAAAGACCATTTGCGCCATATGGATCGCCATCGATGACAAAGGAGCCGTTATAGGCTGGTGATACCTTGAGAGTTGGTAGGCAATTAGGATTACCGATTAACGAAGTATAGTAGTAGTCGATGATATCGTCTGAGAGCAGATAGGTGCCGGCAGGAAAATAGACAACAGCAGGAGTGGTAGTGGATGAAGCACAGGATCCGGGAGCGCATCGATTACCACTGCTGATGGCTAGATTGATGGCAGCAGTATCGTCAGTAATACCATCGCCGACAGCGCCGTAGTCTTTGACATTCCGGAAAATCTGATAGGATGAATCATTCTGAAATGGTGCTACGCCTTGATGGGCGATTTCTTCTAGCCAGTACGAACAAGTGCTCTCTGACGAGGCTGCTGGTTTGCCCGGTGGGCCATAGATTCCTGGTAGAGTTGGTGGACTACCGTTATGCTCTGGTGGGTACTGTGGTGGACCGTTGGTGTCATTAAAGCCAACGCGAAAAGTGTTTGAACGTGAATTGGGATGGAAATGGCCTCCAGTAGCAGCAGACGAAACGAATGTAGTTGAGAGCACAAGGGCGCACAATACTGCAACGATCAATTTCGTAAAGAGCGACATCTTGCCGGGAGACAAGTAACGAGAGTCAAACATGAAGCATCAAACAGCTATCAAGCAGAGGTGGCGAAGAGTCAATATTACTATCATCACCATCAGTGAAGCTCCGTGGCTGCATCGAGCCTGCTGAACATGTTGAATTCATTCCTTCCCAAATTAGATCATTGATCCAGCCACGCTTCGAATGTTATTGGCTGAGAGGGTTACCCCTGAGGCGGACTCGTAAGTCAAGCGATCATCCTTCCTCCAGTAAGCTTAAAAAGGCCGCTGCTGGGGGCTGAAATGCGAGATCAAATCGGCCACCGGATTGACGCCTGACAAAAGGGTGCCGGCATATCCCTCCTTCCAAAAACAATAATCACTGGGCCAGGCTGCCTTCTCATCGGACCCGGTTTGCGCATCTCGTCGTTAAATGTCAGTGAATCAGTGTTGAGAGTTCTGGGATGTACTCTACCTTACTCTCAACTACCAGAACGTTACGAATTATCACGTTGCTTTCCAAATGCCAGTATCCAGGAAGTACTTCAGCCAATTGTGATTAGACCTAAGTGATCGACGTGTGTCTCACTGTGCAGAACATCCACCCATCAATGTCGATCTTACGACCCTTAGCGACCCTACATTCAGTGCGGCACCTGCCCAGGCTCGCAGCATTCCAGAAAGATGCTTGCTCACCTGTTGATTGAACCGAAGTCAAACTCTGGTAAAGTTCCTTGGTCCCTTCAGACCAGTTCGACTCGGCGAATGAACCGATACTCGGTGAGAATGTTAAAGCTGCGATGAGTTCAATGCAGATACCATGATCCTTGGAAACTCCCCACCCCTTGATACGACCTTCATGCTCGAGCATAGATGCTTATACACATACGAGTACATAAGCTGCTGTCAATTTACTCGCTTCATCTGCACAACAGGGCCTGTATAAATGTGTCGAGCCTTGATAAACCACCAGCAGCCGGCGAAAATAAGGACTGATCCGAACATTGTCTGTGACCAATTCATCGTTGCTGCCGTCACCGGTACAGCAAGAGGCCAAAATGCGAAGAACCAGAGAGGTGTCACGCAGATCACAGCGGCTATGTTGATGAAAAGCCCGTACCTACCCAGCGACCATCGCCTTGGAGGTAGCGGTGCACCTCTGAGCCTCCTCCAAATCAGGCAACCAATAGTGACCATGTAAGAGGTGAGTACTGATACTCCTCCAAGAGAATTGATCGCGTTCAACGCCGTGTTGGAGCCAAGATTGATGCATGCGAGCAACGAGGTGACAACGAAGGAAACTAGAACGGAACGCACTGGGAGATTCCATCCTGGCGGAACCTGGCCAGAGTCAGCGATAACATTTAGAATGCTCGTCTGCGACTTCACTTACCACAGCGAGCCACTCAGAGAAAGGCAGACCGCCATCGCGGGCGAATGACCACAGCTGTCTGGAAGCCGTCGCCACCTCACTGATACAGCATGCACTGAGCATGACAACAACGATTACCGTCATGACAGTCGCAGCACCGAGACTCTGTGTGGAATTGTAGAACAGTTGAATGAATGGCTGTCCCGTGTTGGTCTCCAGGAGACTTGTCGTATCACCCATTGTGAAGATCAAGGTAATGGCCATCAAGAAGGCCAAGAGGCCATTCCCACTGAATGACCACAACAGAGCTTTCGGCAGAGTGATTGATGCATCTTGGATTTCTTCAGCTAAGAGGATAGACGCGTCAGTACGGAACATCGAAGCCCACTGGCGTTTTTTCAGTTGCGTGTTTGCTTACACATGTGAACAGAGCAATCATATCCGATGAGAGCAGTCAGTGGGGTCTGCAGTCCAAGAAAAGCGGAGATTGCCATGCTTGACCAGCCACCATTATTCGAGAATTCGATAAGGACATGCGCTGGGGCTCGTGAGGACATTACCCACAGAGGGATCACGATTGCCAAAAATCCCGCAATATGCAATATCAGTACTATCCCCTCGATCAAGGGAAGCTTAACAGCCAACAGAGTATTGAAGATGATGGCGAATGTGACAGCTGCTATTGTTAGCAATGTCCCGTGCCAACGCTGAAAATTGTATTCGTTATCAGTCAGGCTGATCAAGCCTTGAATTATGCCAGCCTGCATAAAACAGACCGATGCAAGAAAAACTTGCCAACCGATTGCCGACAGCCAGCCTGGAAGATTGTGAGTTGAGAGACCAAGTTGTAGCTTCAGAGAAACACAGACCGACGAGATAGCTCAGGATTCTCTGGTATTCGGGTGGAGCAAACTCCGATACCTGTAGTCCCACACACATAAGTATTCCGACCATCGTCAGGGCGAATCGAACTTCATTGTGTTGACAACAACAAACTGCACGATTCGAGGACATACCCAATGATATTGTCCGCCTGCTGTGGGCGACCTGCAAGAGCAACAGGATCAATGACAGGAAGACTTGGCTTGGACGTTCACATACATGGAAGCCATCTCAGCGAGACTGGCATATACCAGCAGCATAGCTATGCCTCTTGAATCGAACGGCGACGACGATGTCTTCGACGATGCCGCCGCCGATTCACTCCCGCTGAAGTACCGAGGAACTCTGGCTGACCAGAGGGATATGAGTACATTGGGCAAGAAACAGGTTCTGCGGCGAAATTTCAAATTCGTGACCATGGTGGGCTTCGCGAGTACTGTCATTGTGAGTTGGGAGATCCTACTTCCGTAAGTGTACTCTTGTTGTCCTCGGTGTCATTGTCATGCAACGGATGGTTGACTTT
>JABUBK010000164.1_pt1 | contig 14017 bp, 11 predicted proteins | sample 7332671 | NCBI WGS metagenome assembly JABUBK01 (sample SAMN07256342, study PRJNA390944) | subsurface metagenome | isolation source: Methane hydrate marine sediment | place: Pacific Ocean: Eastern North Pacific, ODP site 1244 | collected 2002
GACAGTTAACTCCTGGTCCAGTAATGAGTACATTAAAATTATTTAGAGATGAGTATGTAGCACATATTGTTGATAAAAGGTGTCCAGCAGGACAATGTATTCCTTTGATAACTTTCTATATTGATGAAGAAAAATGCAAGGGATGTTTGCTTTGTTTAAAGAATTGTCCGGTAAATGCAATATCTGGAGAAAAAAAGAAACCTCATAAAATAGATATAGAACTTTGCATCAAATGCGGTATTTGTAGAGATGTTTGCAAATTTGATGCTGTTTATACAAAATAATAATTTTAAAAAATAAGAATTATTAATAAGATGCAAAAAATATATATAGTCAAAAATAACCAGTAAAGAAGATTCAATGATATTTAAAGCAAAAAGATGTTTGCATTGTGATTTAGAGGAGGGATAGTATGGAAAGAAAAATAAATTTAGAAAAAGCCAATGAAATTATGAAAAAACATGGGAATAACCCCGAAAAATTAATAGAAGTTTTAAGTGAATTAAATAGTGAATATGGATATCTACCAAAAAAGGTTTTGAAACAGGTTTCAAAATTCTTCGATTTACCTTTAAGCAGAATTTATGGTACTTCTTCTTTTTACACAATGCTTGTAACTGAACCTTTAGGTGAAAATATAATAAGATTCTGTGAGAATGCCCCGTGTCATGTTGTTGGAGCACCAGAGGTTTTGGAATCACTCGAAAAAGAATTAGGAATAAAGATAGGTGAGACAACAAAGGATAAAAAATTTACAATTTTGACAACGAGCTGTATTGGAATATGTGGAGTAGGACCAGTGATGGTAATAAATAACGATGTCTATGGAAATTTGAAACCCGAGGATATCCCAAGAATTTTAGCAAATTATAAATAGATTATAAATTAAAAATTAAATAATAAAAAAATCTTAAAAAGCTAAAATATTGAAAAATATAAAAAATTATAATAGTAAAAATATTAATAATCTAAACATGCGAGGAGGTAAATTATATGGCTCTATATCGTGCTCATGTAATAGTATCTATTGATAGTTTTAGTATTCTAAAAGGGGCAATAGAAGTAAAGGACACACTGATTGATAAGCTTAAAAAATACAAATTGGATCAAGAAGTAAAGGTGTTGGAGATGAGTACTTTGGGCCAAATTAAAGATGTTCCAGTCATATTGATATATCCTGAAAAGGTAGTATATGCTCCTGTTAAAGTTGAAGACATTGATGAGATAGTAGAGGAGCACCTTCTTAAAGGAAGACTAGTAAAAAGATTAATTAAGGAATTACCCTGGCTACCCAAAAAACCCAAGTTGGAAGAAGCCAGGATTGTACTTTCCAACGCCGGTCTTATAGATCCAGAATTGATAGAGGAGTATATTGCCAATGATGGTTATGTAGCCTTAGGTAAAGTAGTTAAAGAAATGAAACCCGATGAGGTACTTGAAGTTATTAAGAATTCTAATTTGCTTGGAAGGGGAGGAGCTGCATTTCCAACCGGTCTTAAGTGGAAGTTTACTAGAAAAGCAAAAGGTGAACCCAAATATATAATTGCAAATGCTGATGAATCTGAACCAGGAACATTTAAAGATAGATTAATTCTTGAAGGTGACCCTCACAGAATAATTGAAGCAATGGTTATTGCAGGATATGCAGTTGGTTCCCACATAGGTTACATATACATCAGAGGAGAGTATGCACTTGTAATAGAGAGAATAAAAAATGCTATAAATCAAGCTCATAATATGGGATTTATAGGAGAAAATATTTTTGGTTCTGATTTCAATTTCGAAATTAAGATACACAAAGGTGCTGGTGCCTATGTTTGTGGTGAGGAAACAGCATTAATTGAATCAATTGAGGGAAAAAGAGGTGAACCTAGATTTAGACCTCCTTATCCTCCTACATATGGCTTATGGGGAAAACCAACAGTAGTTAATAATGTGGAGACATTTGCAAATGTTCCTCCAATAATAAGAAATGGTGCAGATTGGTTTAAAAGGTTTGGAACTGAGAGATGTCCTGGAACAAAAGTATACACAATTTTAGGTAATATTAAGAATAAAGGATTAATAGAAGTTCCAATGGGGATAAGTCTTAGAGATGTAATAAATATCTATGGTGATGGAATTCCAGGAGACAAGAAGTTTAAGTTAGCTCAAACTGGTGGAACATCAGGTTCAATTATTCCTGAATCTATGTTAGACGTACCAATGGATTATGCTAGTATGATGGAAGCAGGAGCAGCTCTAGGCTCAGGGGCATTACTTATTTGTGATGAAACAAACTGTATAGTTGATTTATTAAAACCATTAACTCACTTCTTTAATTACGAGTCTTGTGGGAAATGTGTACCATGCAGAGTAGGGACAACAAAAATATATAAAATTATAGAAAGAATTTCCAGAGGTGGGGGTTTAAACACCGATATTTCTATGTTGGAAGATATAAGTAAAACCATGGCTGCAACTTCACTTTGTGGATTAGGTCAGGCAGCTGCAGTTCCTGTTTTAAGTGCAATAAAACATTTCAGGGGTGAGATTGAAACTCATATATTTGATAAAATTTGTCCACTAGGTGTGTGTAAAATTTAAAAGAGCAAAACTTTAAAATAATTGTATTTATATTAGGATTAGTTAGGCTTAAATTAATGCAATCAGATTTTTAGGATATAGGTTATTGTATTATTTATATTTTTTTCTAAGAATTATATAGAAATTTTTTATTAATTATATGTTTAAGTATTAAAAATAGGAGGTAAAGAAACTTGGCAGAAATTACACTTATTATAGACAGGAAAAAGGTTAAGGGAGAAACTGGAGATACAATATTAGATGTTTGTGAAAAGAATGGAATTGATGTTCCAACTCTATGTCATTTTAAAGGTCTTACAGATGTTGGAGCTTGCAGGATGTGCATAGTAGAAATAGGGGAGAAAAGAGTAGCAATAAACACAGCTTGTACTACACAAGCTTTAGACGGAATGGTTGTAAAAACAGATACAGAAAGACTAAATAATCTTAGAAAAATTAATATAGAATTACTGTTGGCTGAAAGAAACCATTTTTGTATGTTCTGTGAGATGAGTGGTGATTGTGAGCTCCAAGATCTTGCTTATCGTTTCAAAATAGACTACATAAGATATCCTCTTTTATTTCCCAAACTTCCTTTGGATGCATCTCATAAATACATTGTAATTGATCACAACAGATGTATATTATGTGGAAGGTGTATTCGTGCATGTGATGAATTAGAAGCTAGCCACACATTGGATTTCAGAGAGAGAGGTTGGCAAAAAATGATAAATATTGATTTAAATTCAACTCTTTGTGAATCAACTTGTACATCCTGTGGTAGTTGCATTCAGGTTTGTCCAACGGGAGCAATATTTGATAAAAAAAGTCCTTATCTCGGTAGATCCGAAGAATGTGAATTTACAAAAACAGTTTGTTCTGAATGTAGTGTAGGTTGCGGAACAGAAATAGTTACAAGAGCAAATCATATTTTAAGAATAAATGGGAATTTTGATTCTGATGTAAGTAGAGGACTATTATGTGATAAAGGAAGATTTGAACCCCTATATAAAGAAAAAAAGAGATATCTAAAGCCAATGGTAAGGGTAAACGGTGAATTAAAAGAGTCAGATTGGGAGGAAGCGACAAAAATAATGGTGGAAAAAATAGGTGGAATGGATGGTAAAGATATCGCAGGTTTAGTTTCGGCAAGAGCAACAAATGAAACCATCGACCTGTTTAAAAAACTTATAAATAATGTATTTTGTAGTGAAAATATTGGAATGTTACATGGATCAATAACAACTCTAAAAGGTAAAGGATCACTAAATGAAATCTTAGAATCAGATCTAATAATTGTGGTTGGAGCTGACTTTTCGAAAGATTATAAGGTGGTTAGATCTTTAATAAAGAGAGCAGTTGTAAAAAACGGTTCAAGTTTAATATTGGTCAATTCAAATGCAAATAACCTCTCTTCTTATGCCAAGCTCTTGCTTAAAAAGGAAGAACTGGAAAAAATAAATGAAGAGATAAGTAAGGCTAACGAAGTAAGCATAATTTTTGGGTATAAGATAAGTGAAGATATTGAAAAATGGATATCAAAGTATGAAGGGGAAGTAAATTTGATAGGTTTAATGCCAGGTACAAATAGCTTAGGTGCATATAAACTAGGAATAAATAGAAATTTTAAGCCGAGAAAAGCCAGGGGATTATATATACTAGCAGTAGATGAGGATAATGATATATTAGAGAATATAATTGAAGAATCAAAAAAATCAGAGTTTGTTGTTCTTCAAACAAGTTACGAAAATGTTCTAAGTAAAGAAGCAGATTTGATTATTCCTTCAATGATGTGGGCAGAAAGGTCTGGAAATTATACTAATATGGAAGGAAAAACACAAGAGGTAAATAAATCGATAACTCCCCCACCTGAAGTTAAAGACGATAGGGAAATTATGGTTAGTATAGCAGATAAGATAGGAAAGTTTCTTTCATAGGAATTTTCTTTTAAATCCTTTTGTATAAAAAAATTACCTTTATATAATAAAAGGCAAGAATAATCCGTTAATATAAATTTCATAATTTATTCAATGATTTATTAACTAAATTAGAAGGACTTTTTAATAGAAGTTTAAAATAATATTTAATTATTAACATTTTGCTTTGACTATACAATATATATAGTCTGGATGACGATTATACCAGGGAGGTAATATGACCAAGATTAAAATTGCAACTGAATGGTTAGAAAGCTGTGCAGGTTGTCACATGTCTCTTCTTGATATTGATGAAAGAATATTAGAATTACTTAAATATGTAGAAATAACTTCAAGTCCGATAACTGATTTAAAGCACCCACCAGAGGAAGGAGTGGATGTAGGTATACTTTCAGGTGGCATAGGTAATTCAGACCAGGAAAAGAAAGCAAAAGAGATGAGGAAAAGGTGTAAAATTCTTGTTGCGCTTGGAGATTGTGCAATATTTGGTGGAATATGTAACTTAAGAAATTTTTTTCCAAAAGAAGAGGTTCTAAATAGAGGTTTTGTTGAGACAGAGAGTACGAGCAAAGGGAAAATACCAAAGTCAGAAGTATTAGGAGAGCTTACAGATCAAGTTTCGGGTGTAAATAAGGTAGCAAAAGTTGATGTTTATATACCAGGATGTCCGCCATCAGCTGATTCAATATATTACGCTTTAACTGAATTGGTAAATGGAAGAATACCTGTGCTCGAAGGAGATTTGCTCCATTATGATTAAAATAATATTTTTAATTTTTAGTATACTTTTATTTTAAGTTTTATTTAATTTATTTTTAAATATATTTGAATAAATTTAGTAAGAATTAATTGAGTCTTTAAAATATTTTGTATTTGAACAGGAGGTAAGTTTTGGGTAAAAAAATTATTATAGAACCTATAACCAGAATAGAGGGTCATGCTAAAGTGACAATTCATCTTGATGATGAAGGAAATGTTGAAAAATCATATTTTCATGTAAATCAATTTAGAGGATTTGAGAAATTTTGTGAAGGCAGATTATATTTTGAAATGCCACAGATAACACAAAGAATATGTGGAATCTGTCCAGTAAGTCATCATTTAGCCTCAGCAAAAGCGTGTGATGAAATTATAGGAGTTGAAATACCAAAGACTGCAAAAATGCTAAGGGAATTAATGCATATGGGTCAGTTTATTCAATCTCACTCTTTGCACTTTTTCCATCTTGCTAGCCCTGATCTCCTTTTAGGCTTTGATGCAGACCCTGCAATAAGAAATGTGTTTGGAATAATAGACAAAAAGCCAGAATTAGCACTGATGGCAGTAAAATTGAGAAAATTTGGACAGGAAATTATTGAAATTTTAGGAAGAAAGAAAATCCATCCTATTTTTGCTGTGCCAGGTGGAGTCAATGGAGCTTTATCAATTAAAGGTAGGGACAAAATTTTAGGTGAAGTTGATTACATAATAAAATCAATTAAAAAAGCAATTGAGATTATAAAAGATTGGATAGGAAGTAACAAAGAATTGGTGGAGAACTTTGCAAGCTTTAAGTCTGGATATATGGGTCTAGTAAAAGATGAAGCACTTGAAATTTATGATGGAGACGTAAGATTGGTGGACAAGGAGGGTAATATTCTTGAAGAGTTTAATGGAAGTGATTACCTTAATTATGTTGCAGAGCATGTTGAAGACTGGACATATCTTAAATTCCCTTATTATAAAAAAATGGGATATCCAGAAGGTTGTTATAGAGTAGGACCCTTAGGGAGAATGAATGTTTGTGAAAAAATAAGCACACCATTGGCTAATGAAGAATTGAAAAAATTTAAGGTCATAAATAATGGTAAACCAGTTGAAGCTTCAATATATTACCACTATACAAGATTAATAGAAGACTTATATGCTGCTGAAAAAACAAAAGAGCTCTTGGAAGATCCTGATATTCTCTCTAAAGATATTAGAGCAGAATCAGATAAGATTACAGGTGAAGGAGTAGGAGTAATTGAAGCACCAAGAGGTACCCTATTTCACCATTACAAAACAGATGAAAATGGTGTTATAACAAGGGTTAATTTAATTGTTGCCACAGGTCATAATAATTGGGCAATGAGCAAATCAGTTGATATGGTAGCAAAACAGTTTATAAGCGGGAAGGAAATAAGAGAAGGTTTATTAAATCGTGTAGAGGCAGCTATTAGATGTTATGATCCTTGTCTTTCATGTTCAACTCATGCCTTAGGCCAGATGCCACTATATATAGAAATTCACTCCTCAAATGGTGAAATAGTAGATGTTATTAAAAGAGATTTAAAATAAGAGAATTATAAAAAATAAGGTAATAGACCAAATTATACTACTTTTATAACATCATAACCCCTTCCTTATAATAGTTTTTTATTTTAAAGAAACTGTTGGTTATGATTTGCTTATTTTTTTAAACATTTTTAGTTTTTGCCTTCCTAACATATACAGACCAATAAAGAAAAGCAACAAAGAATGCACCACCTATTATATTGCCTATTGTTACAGGTATTAAATTCTTTACAAGAAAACCATAAATATTTAGATTTGTTAAATCCAATCCAGATGCTGTAGCTGCTTGCGTTCCTTTTAAGAATAGTCCCATTGGAATGAAATACATATTAGCAATACAGTGTTCAAAGCCTAAAGCAACAAATGCCATAATTGGAAAAAATATTGCAAATATTTTTCCAATAACATTTCTTGATGCAATAGCCATCCAAACTGCCAAACAAACAAGCCAATTGCAACCTATTCCTCTGAATAGAGCAGCACTGAAAGAAAGGTTTACTTTAACATTAGCAATTTTTAATGCCTGAATACCTGTAAGATTATTGGCTCCTTTCCATAAACCTGTCTCAAACATTATATATGCTAAAAGAACTGACCCAATAAAATTTGCAATATATACAATAATCCAATTATTAATCACTCTACCAAAGGTAACTTTTTTATCTAATGCGCTCATTAATATTAAGTTATTCCCAGTAAAAAGTTCAGCTCCTGCAATAACAACTAACATAAGACCAACAGAAAAAACTGCACCTGATGCTAACTTTGTTAATCCAATCCCAACAAATTCTGATAAGTCACTAGAAACTAAAGTAGCAAATGCAGCACCAAATCCAATATAAACTCCAGCAAAAATACCCAATATTAGAAGGTTATAGACTGATGCGTTGGCTTTTTTAACACCTATAGTTTCAGCTATTTTACTAGCAATGCTTGCTGGAGGATTACAATTAATATCTATTATTTTCTCTGACATTATACTCTCCTTAAATAAAATAAATTTATGAAACTAAAAAAATTTTAAATTACCAATACATTGATAACACTCTCCTTTACATTATGATATTCACTTCTTTACTTTTATCTACTCATCCTCTTTTTATTTACCTCTATAGGACAGTATATATAGTTTAACTTTTATTTTTATCCCATTACATTAATTTATTAAGTTTTTAATTGATTCTATTATTAAATATTTCATAATTTTATTCTCAATCGAAGAGACCATTTTATATTTTACTTGAACATGAACCATATATAAAAACTTATAATGAGAAATAATAAATTCTTCCCAGCTTTTATAAGGAAATATAAAATTTACGTGCAATTTACGTGCAATTTACGTTAAAATATATCTTATTAATTGTCGACCTTATTACCAAACTAAAAACCAACTTTTGTATATTTAAATTTTGGCTTAAACATTTTATTCCCTTTCTATATCATTGAAGCTATTATAAAATATAATTTACTATTTTTTAATATTAGAATCTGAACACATTATTTATTATTATTTAAATATTAAATTTATAAGTATGTCTTTAATATTAACAAAAGGAACAAAGAATGAGATTAAAACCTGATTGTATTATCTGTAATTTAAATATTATTTTTAGAACTCTTAAGATAATAAACAAAGATGAAAATTTTTTAATTGAAAACATGAAGAAAGTGATAGGGGGCATTTCCAAAGTTAATAAAAAACTGTTTCCACCAGAATTGGGAGAAATAGTTTATAAAATTGTAATCAATAGTACAAATGTAAAGGATCCATATAAGGATATAAAAAGGAAACAAAATAATCTAATTTTGAATAATTATTTTAATTTAAGGCAAACCATATTAAATACTAAAGACCCGCTTTTCGAAGCAGTTAAATTTGCAGTTATTGGAAATGTAATAGATTTTGGTATTAAAGAAGTAGTTGATTTTGAAGAAGATATTAAAAATTCTTTTAAGAAGAGAATTGTTATTAATGACTACAATTTATTTGAAAGAGATTTAAAATTATCTAAAAGGATTTTATATATAGGGGATAATTCTGGAGAGATTGTATTTGATAAACTTCTCATTTCTTTAATAAAGGAAATATACCCAGATATTGATATTACATTTGCATGTAGAAGTGAACCAATTATAAATGATGTCCTTATAAAAGATGCCTTACAAGTTGGAATTGATGAATATGCCAAAGTTATAAGCAGTGGAATGAGCTTACCTGGTACGATATTAAAATATGTTAATAATGAATTTATAGAAGAACTAAAAAGGTCAGATTTGGTTATAGCCAAAGGACAAGGGAATTTCGAAGGTTTAGAAGAAGAAAAAATGGAAAAAATATATTTTCTTTTAAAAGCAAAATGTAATGTGGTAGCAGATTATTTAGGGTGTAGAGTTGGCGATTTAATTATAAAAAGAAGTAACTAATCAGGAATTTTTAATTGATAATCTTTTTTGCAGTATCAAAATCTTTTTCTTTAACCAATATTTTAACCTCACCTAAACCGTCAGCAGTTAAACCCATGATTTCAGCAACGGCTTCGTATTGTAATCTTACATCAATTCCATCAGCATTAAGTCTACTTTTAATAACATTTGCTTTAGCTAAACCATTTGTTATGTGAACTATCTTCCAATTTTCAGGCATATAACAATATTTCCTAATAAACCAATAATATAAAATTATTTATTACTAAATTATAAAATTTAAAATTCCATTCTTTCTAATCTACGTTTTTATAAAATAAACTTATAAGTGAAATTAGTTAATAAAATTAATTCTTTAAATTAATCTTTTCTCTCGATTTCACGGATTAATGAATTAACGAGGTTTTCTATTGATAATCCCTGTATTTCAAAAAGGTCTTCTGGAGCACCGGATAATCCATAACTGCTTATACCCATTTTTTTAAATCTTACTCTTTTTCCAGATTGAGCAATGTAATCTGCCACGATACTACCAAGACCTGTCTGGACATTGTGATCTTCATATGTAACTATTGGTCCTGTATCAATACAATCATCAATAGTTTTCTCATCAAGTTTGGTTGGACAGGAAACATTTAATACTCTGACCAGATACCCCTTGTTTTTTAATATTTCCCAGGCTTCAATTGCACAATGAAGCATAAATCCCATGGATATTATAGTTGCTTTATCCCCACCTCTTATTAAGTCTGCCTTTCCATATTCAAATTTATAATCATCAGTAAAATATGGAATTTCATCATTTTTTAGTATAACTGGAACTTTAGTTCTCCCCATTGCAACTAAAAAATTTCCAGAGTTTTTTGAAATATATCTAACTATTCTGTCTGTCTGATTGGGATCAGCAGGAATAATTATATTAAAATAATGTAAATTTCTCATTACACCGAGATAATCAATACAATGATGAGTTTTCCCATCCTCACCAACATTTAAACCACAATGAGTAGTAATTAATTTTAGGTTGGTTTGATTAATATCGTTTAGTCTTTGCTGATTGTATGTCTCATCTATTCCAAAAACTCCAAAATCTGCAAAGAATGTAAGAACATTCTGTGTTGATAATGCTCCTGAAATGGTAGCAGTGTTGTGCTCCTGTATGCCTCCTTCAAAATAGTTATTTGGGCATATAGAAGCAAATTTATCAGTTCTAACAGAGGTTGCAAGGTCACAATCAAATACGGCAATTGGTGTTACAGAGGTTATTGAAGAAGTTGTTAAAGAAGATCCTTTACAATTTAATTCTGCAAATTCTTTCATAACATTTCCAAAAGCAGTTCTGTTATCAAGTTTATCTTCTTTGTAATATGTTTTTGGTCTTCCAAAATTAATATTTATTTTGTAAGTTCTTTTTAATTCCTTTTCTATTTTTTTAACTCTTTCTTTGAGTGGTATATCCCCTTTTCTTTTTATAGGGATTATTTTTTGACGTAATTTGTAATATTTATCTAGATCATTGTCAATATTAAGCTCAGTTATAGCTCTCTTATACTGTTCAATTGATAGAGCTTTTCCATGAAATTGTTCATCATCTTCCATAAAGGAAACATCTTTTCCCATTTTTGTATAAGCAAAGATTGCAATGGGAGTATCTTTTGTATTTACTGATTTTTTTAGAGCTTCATATATCTGCTTATGGTCATGTCCATCAATCTCTAAAACCTTCCAACCATCGGAAATGAAATTCCCCTTTATATTCTGAGGCATCACATCAGTTATTTTTCCACTTATCTGAAGACCGTTATAGTCAATAATTACTGTAAGTTCATTAAGATTATATTTCTTGGCAAATCTTCTTGCTTCAGATACCTGACCTTTTTGCTGCTCACCGTCACTCATAACAACAAATGTGTGAAAATCCTTATTTAAAAGTTTTCCAGAAAGAGCAAATCCACACCCTGCTGAAAGACCCTGTCCCAAATTACCACTACTCCACTCAACACCTGGAACCTTCCAATCCACATGACCATCAAATATACTACCCGCTTTTCTGAATCCGCTTATTGCATAATCAATATTAAAAAAACCAAGTCTTCCAAGAGCAGAATAAACTCCAGGTGATGTATGTCCATGACTTATAATTATTCTATCTCGGTCAGGATCATCTGGATATTTGGGACTAACATTTGCAAATGAGTATAAAACAAGATATATATCTATTGATGACATGGAACCACCAGGATGACCACATTTTGCAAGTGTAGTCATTTTTAATATATCTCCTCTTGCCAATCTAGCAAGTTCTTTTAAATTAGCAAGTTTTTCCTCCGTTAACTCTCTTTTATTAATCAATAAATAACCCCCTTTCTTAACTGATATTATCATCTATATTTTCAAACTTTAAAAGGTACGAAGTATATCTTGTTCATAAAGATGAACTATGTAAATTGCATTTCTAATGTATGTTATAATACTCCTTTCAAATATTAATATTGCTAAATTATTAATATGCTATCAGAATTTATAGATTTTTAAAATTAAATTAAATTTCAATTTCTATATTCTTATAATCTCAATAAAGTAATAGTAGAATTCTTATATTAGTTTTTTTAATCTAATCTCAATAAAAATTGAAGAATAATTTTTATATAAATAAAATTCTTTATTTTATTAAAAATTTAGAATTTTAATTTAGTATTTGTTTTTAACGCTTTATTATAACAACATTCTTGAAAATTTAATTTGACAAATCTTTAACTAATAATTAAAATAATGTTAGATTAATATAACATTATTAAAACATTCTAACTTCTAATGTGTTATTAAGTAAATAATCTGGGTAAATAGTTATTATTAATTATTTGTATATTAACTCATGACTTCTAAGGTAATAATATTATTAAAAAATTAATATTATTAAAGAATAAAGTGGATTGCGAAAAAGAAAGGAAGTTTTATGGAAGAAGATAATAAACTATCGGCAACATTAGAGGATTATTTGGAATCAATAAAAATGTTATGTGATAAAAAAGGGTTTGCAAGAGTAAAAGAAATAAGCAAGATGCTAAATGTTGAGATGCCCAGTGTAACTTCTGCACTAAAAAGATTAAAATACAAAGGACTAATATTGTATGAAAAATATGGATATATCGAATTAACGTCTAACGGGAATATTATAGCTAGAAAGATATATAATCGTCATGTGAAGATAAAAGAATTCTTTGAAAAGTTGCTAAATATGGACTCTGAAGTTGCAGAGGAGAATGCATGCAAAATAGAACATTCAATCAGTGAAGATACTTTTAATAGAGTCTTATCTTTTTTAAATTTTTTGGATGAATATCCAGAAATTAATAAGAGTATATTGGATAGCTTTAAATTATTTTTGGAAATTGAGTCAAAAACAGAAAATAAAGAATAGCTAATAAGAAATGAAAACTATAACTAGAGCAAGAACAATAACAATTGTATATTTAAAAATAACAAATCATTCCTATTTGATATATAACTATTAATTATTAAAAGAGGGGAGATTAAAATAGGTAAATCTAAATCATTAAGTATGCTAAAAGCGGGAAAAATCGGAATTATTCATAGTTTAAAGGGTGGACACGGTTTCAAGTCTCGCCTTTCCGTATTGGGGTTTACACCAGGAACTGAAGTTAGAATGATACAAAACTTTGGTCACGGTCCTGTCATAGTTGAAATAAAGGATACGAATATAGCATTAGGTAGAGGTGAGGCTATGAAAGTAATTATAGAAGAGAGTGAAGATGGTTAAAAATAAATTAAGTAAGGAAAAGAAAAGAATTACCGTAGCTCTTGCTGGTCAACCAAATGTTGGGAAGAGCACTGTTTTCAATATTATGACAGGTCTTTATCAACATGTTGGAAACTGGCCTGGTAAAACAGTTGAAAGAAAAACAGGAGAATGTAAATTTAACAACTATATCTTTAACATAGTTGATCTTCCAGGAACTTATAGTTTAACTGCAAACTCTATTGAGGAGATGATTGCCAGAGATTTCATTATAAAGAATAAGCCAGATGTGGTTGTGGCCATTATAAATGCAGCAAACTTAGAGAGAAATCTCTACTTAGTAGCTGAACTTATATTGCTCGGAGTTCCTGTAATTGTAGCACTTAATATGATCGATGTTGCGATTTCCCATGGTATAAAAATTGAACACAAAATACTTCAAAGCGCTTTAGGAATACCTGTAATACCAGTGATCGCCACAAAGGGAGAAGGAATAAAGGAGCTTTTAAAATCTGTTGAAGATATTTATGAGAAAAAATTTTTATATAATCCGAAAACTCCAACCATAAGAGAGGATCATAAAGAAGTTTTAGAAAGAATAGAATATTTGATAAAGAATAAAATTCCAAAACCTTATAAAGCAAAGTGGGTTGCTATAAAAATTTTAGAAGGTGATAAAGAAATCACTAAGATTGTAAAAGAAAAAGTGGATGAAGTTACCTGGAAAAATGTTTATGAAATTTTATCAAAACACGAAGATGCATTTTTAGCTGTTGCCTGTGGTAGATATGACTGGATAGGGAGGCGTACAGAAGAAGTTATTGTAAGACGTATGCACAGGCGAAGACATCCTCATGTCTATAATCGCTGGATAGGAAGATTAATGAGATTACCTATTGTAAGACGAGGAATGGGACAGGTAACATTAACTCATTTTTTAGACAATATTGTTACACATCCTTTCTGGGGATTTATAGTTCTTATATGTATATTAGGTTTAATATTTTGGATG
>JABUBK010000165.1_pt1 | contig 13965 bp, 15 predicted proteins | sample 7332671 | NCBI WGS metagenome assembly JABUBK01 (sample SAMN07256342, study PRJNA390944) | subsurface metagenome | isolation source: Methane hydrate marine sediment | place: Pacific Ocean: Eastern North Pacific, ODP site 1244 | collected 2002
TTAAGGGGGTTATTGAGGGGCAGGAGGCGAGTGAAAGTGGGAGTGGAACCGGTGCGGATGTGGATTCTGCTGGTCGGAAGAAGGCTCTTGATATGGCTTGATTTCGTTGGCTCGGTTGGCTAGTTTGGTTCGTGTTTCCTTCGAGAGGTGGAATACTTCTGCATCACCTGGTCGGGTTACTACGTGGTGTGTGCAGGCGCCTCAAGGGGCGAGCGAAGGACAAAAATGTCGAGTTACAAAGTTTTATCTTCATGTTGAATCAACTGCTTCTTGAACAGATGAAGCACATAAGCAACCTCATTGCGATTTCAAGAGTTTTTATCAGATCTGGTAGAATTGTTAAGTCTTGCCGCGAAAGCTTGTGGTATCTATTGACCTTTAATGTAGCAACATGGGTGTGCCGTCGTCGATCCGAATCAGCTGATCTGTTCGCCATATTCGCGCGAATGTGTCGACGCTGTGTCGTGGATCCCGATTCCCGGTGTTTGTTGTTTGGATTCACCTAGCTGACTTTGGGTCCGAGGATTCGGGGTGAAAGGAGAGACAAAGCCTGTCGTTCGTCTGGTCGATGGGAAATAGTGGAAGTATCATTGATTGATAGCATGCGAGTTCTGTCAGACACTACTTGGCTCGCGGGGAGAGCTGTTGACTTCTTCGATTACTAGCATGTACCATCTGTTGTGTTGTACTTTCCAGACGTTCTTGATGCCAACCGTGAGATCTCAAGTGACCAGGGGAATATGGATGTCCGGCTTCAGAATTCGAAGGCTGCTTACATAAGCGGGCCGAGGCTACTGTCTCCGTTGCAGTGTAAGGCGAGGGAGAACATTGCAAGCTATGGATTGCACCTTCATTGTCACGTTTCTGGTCAATATTCGTTACATAAATCGGTAGGTTTACTTGAGGAAAGAGCGTTGTGTGGGTCTGCAACGGTACTACACCCCCTGATACCGACTAGAGTGTGGCTTCCCCCGCGAGGCAGTTAAAATTGAAAGTGAAGAGCGAAAACCGCATGTGTCTTCACCGTGCGATACCAAAAGACCTAAGTCAGAATCGACGATTGATGCATCGATTGTGAGTTTCTACAGGAGTCTTCTGGAAAAACAAGCAATAGAGCAGATTGACATCCTCAGCTGAACCACAATTCTACTAAGATCACTCCAACCATGTCCGACTCTGTACCGTCAGATACTTCGCAACCTGCCTCCGGAAATGCCCGTTTCAACAACGAAGCTGCAAAATGGGACGCAAACCCCCTGGTCCACATACTAAGTGCCGAAGCCTGGAAAGCACTTCAGAAGAACATACCTGCGCTACAAGATCCAGCGGGAAAACGACTCGATGTACTTGAGATCGGATGTGGGACAGGACTATTGACATTCCTGGTCGCGCCATCTGTGAGGGAGATTGTCGCTGTAGATGCCGCAGAAGGAATGATCAGGGCGTTAGAATCGAAGGTTGCGGCTTCTGGAAGCACGAATATCGTGCCGCTGGCGATATTACTTGAAGACCCAGAAGACGAGAGACTCCCACCTGCTTCTCAAAACGGCAAAAACGACAGCCCTCGACGAAAATTCGACCTCATCATCTCCCACCTCGTGCTCCACCACATCCCCGACCTAAAAGCAGTCCTCACTACCATGTTCGGCTGCCTCAAACCCGGTGGCACAATCGCCCTCACCGACTTCGAAGACTTCGGACCAGAAGCGAAACGGTTCCATCCGGAGTCGAAGATGGAGGGTGTTGAGAGACATGGGATTAATGCGAGGTGGATTGGGGAGTTGATTGCTGAGGTGGGGTTTCAGGATATTAGAGTTGAGGTGGCTTGGGAACATGAGAAGAGGGTTGAGAGGTGGCCGGGGGAGTTTGTGGGTGGGAGGCCGGAGGGGGAGGGGCAGGGGGAGGTGATGAGGTTTAGTTATTTGATTTGTATGGGGAGGAGGCCCGGGGGTGGGTGAGGGTTTGGGTTGGTTGGTTGAAAAACGCGTTGACAGTGGCTAGAGAGCAAGTGTGTCTCCTATATCACTGATTGTGGCAAGTTCAATATCGATCATATGCACTTCGATGATGCACATTGCCACCTAGAGCCCAAACGTGGAGGCAACGTTAGCTGAAATTCATACACTAACTTACTGGAGTCCTCGGTGGCTATTGTAGAAATCCACCTCTGTCGATATGGAGAGATGACTGGACCGACACAGCCCTTCACTATCACAGGGATTCGTGAGGAAAGATTCGGAGAAACGAATCTCTGCAGTGTTAAGGAGTGGAAGCAAGTATTGATCGGAGCATCGTTATTCCGCTCCGACTCAATCTGCACCTTCTGGGACGGACGCCAAGAAATGCTGTCCTACTCCATCCGGATTACTTCCTCATGCCTTGTACTACATGTATCTATTAGACTGTCTTACCTAACGCGCCATATCAGGATATGCGATCTACGGTTTCAGGAGAAAGGACTTCCGCCGGCCAAATAAAAAGCTGACCAGGCAGAAATCAAAGCACAGCCAACCTGGCGCTTAACCGGTAGAAATATAGATCCCAACACGAGCCCATTCATCACATTCCCACTCTCTTCCCAATCACCTAGAATCCTTACACTCACACCGCGACTTATGCCTGTCTTCTATCCCCATCCCGAAACACAGACTTGACTTCACCGCTCCCAAACCAACGCGAAACATGCGAACCGCCAAGCCCTCACATGTAAAACACGATCGGTTTCGTAACCCTCGGAACCTCAAACGCGTATAGCTTCAGTTCCGCCCCGCGAAACGCCGACCATACACGTTGATGTCCTTTCTTGTCTTTCTGATGCTGCTGTTCATATTCTGCGACGGGGCTCGGTCCCAGAGGGACAAATCGAGACTTCCGATGTTCAGGGCCTATCATGCTAAACGCTGTGAGTGTGGACAGCGGCTGATGCTGTCGTTGGCGGCGCGTCTGGTGCCTCAGATGTTCGGATGGGAATATCCGGGTGCATGTATCAGTGAGTTGGTTGTGATGTGCTCCGTATAGCCACACTGGAGTGACTGAGAATGGAACTGGAGCTGGGGCTAAAGGGGGCTTGATGGCGCTGCTGTTGAGGTATCTATATGCCTTGGATTGTTTTCGAAGTTCTACGCGATTTGGTTTTTTGTTGTTTACTTTTCTCATTCTTATCTTGGACTTTCAGTGTGTGCTTGCTTGCTTGCCTGCTGTGCTGTATCACCATCTTTCCTTTCTACTCAGTTCATCTTATTTCATTCAGTCATCCCAGTTGAGCAGGCCTCACCAAAAGCTTCAGCATCATCATATTCGGTCCATCCCTCATATTATCACTATACCAAAATTGTACAATATCACATACACACTCGAACCACCACAACACCACACCACACCACACCACACCACACAACCATGCACATCTTCAAAACGTCAACGTTCCTCCTCTTAACGACCTGCCTGGCGCAGGTCATCGCCGCTCCTCACGGCGGCGCAAATCACCAAGATGACACAGGCAATGGAAACGGCGTACAAGCCCCAGATAACGGGCGAAACCAAGGGGCTCCTGGAAACGGAGTCGGAAACGGAAACGGCAACGGCAATGCAAATGGAAATGGGATAGGGAACAGACCGGACGAGAACGATGGTGGACGGGGTGGACAGGGTCCGCAAGGTCCACAGGGGAATGACGATGGAGGCAGAAACGGTTCTCAGGGTCCAGGGGGAAATGGTGGAGGTAATCCTCAGGGTCCTCAGAACTCTCCTGGTAACCAAGGTGGTAGAAATGCCAATGATGGCAATAATGGGGATGGTGGCAATGGAAATGGTAACGGAAACGGCGCTGGAAATAGGAATGGAAATGGGAATGGAGGTATCGACAATGGAAATGGGGGCAATGGTAATCGTGGCGCCAACAATGGCAATGATAATGGAAGTAACGCCAATGGAGGTAACGTCAATGGAGGTAACGGCAATGACAGAAGCAGTAACAACGGCAACGGCAATGGCAATGGCAATGGCAACAATAACGGCAATAACGCGAACACAAACAATAATGACAACCCAGCCAACCCACAAGAACCACATACCCACACCCACACCACCTCAGGAAGTGCGCAAAACTTGAACGCAAACGGTGAACCATGTGACAAAGACGGTAACCCGATCGCTGCCAACGGAAATGCGAATAACCGCATGGGAAACACCAGCAATAACCCGCAAAACGAAGGTCGTGACCGTAACAATGACGGGAATCCCAACAGAGACGGAGACGAGCGAAACAAGAATGTGGAAGGGAGCGCGAGTAATCAAGATAGCAATGGAAGCGGAAACGAAAGTGCGAAGAATGAGGCGACTATCTTGATTTCAACAGTTACAGTGACTGCACAGGTTGCTGCCGCGACGCCATTGACTGTTATGACGGTATGTTTTTGCCTATCTCTTTGTCTTGAGATTTTTCGCTAATTGTAAACAGGTCACAGTGACGGCACCATGCTCAGCACCACCACCGGCTGCGGGGAATGCGAATGCTATCTCGACATCGGTCATTGCGGCACCGCAGGTGAATGATCCGAGTGCGCCGAGGAAGTTCGTCACGCCCGGTGCGGATGTGCCACAAGGCTTGACCAGTATACCCATTGCTGTTGCGAGTGCTTTGGGACTGGGTGGCGGTGTCGCTAATGGAGCTGCGGGTGGTCCGCCTGCAGCTGCAGCAAGCTCGACTACCACCAGTACATCGATCGTCAGTCCACCAGCAACGACAGCGCCTCCGACTCCACCGAGTCCAGTCGCTCAAGGCCCAGGACAAGCGGATACGTTTGTAACAAGTGGGAGTATAGTGCAAGGCAGGAGTAGTTTGCCTATCACGGCAAGTGGAGCGTAAAGATCGATGAGGGACCTGGAATCGGTAGAGCGTCATATGTAGAAAGAATCTGGTAGACGTGGGTTTGTAATACTTCAGCTTTTCCTCTTCGTGGACAAACTCTCGTGCTGCAACGGGAACTTGCTTGTTTTACCCTTATCCTTCTTGAGTGTTTGATGCGGAAGTTCTTGAACCTCGTCTTTGCCAGTTGCTCGATCGAACCGGGCTCTCTTAGCTTGACGTTTCATCTCTCGCTTTGAAAGCGGTTTGCCGTCAGTGTTTCCTTGTGGTATGGATGCTTTGTCATTAAGTGATGTTATGGAGGCTTTGCGCTTGGCCTTGTCTGGGTTAGGACTCTTGTCTGGCACCACGGTGACTTGCTTCAAGGCTGGTAATGGGACAGTTGGGCCCAGGGATTGCCCATTGACAGGGTCCACAGTCTGTACGGACGAGTCAGCTGCGATAGCTTCTTGCTGTTCCTCGTATGGGATATCGTGTGTGCCATTCTCAACGACATCAACCACGCCTCTGAAACTTGTTCTCTTGATTTCGGCCAACCTCACGACCCTGCCTGCCTCTTCAGATACAGCTTCTTTTCCTCTCTGCTGACTTAGTCCCCATACAGTGGCGAGATTAACCACATCCCAAGGTGCTCTTAAACCCAGTGCAGCACTGGCTTCACTGCTCACGATAATGCCTCTTCCTCGTGTCGCACGAATCAATGCACCGGCTCCGCTGATGAGATTTCGCCTTGCATCATTGCCTCCGGTGATCCCACCCGAGTAGCATATCTCGAAGCGAATGCCACGTTGTAGTGCGGATGCGACAGTCTTGAACTTGATCGGAAATGGAAATCGCTGAGTGAAATCGAGGGAGATTATGTCGCAATCTAGAGAGGAGCAGCAAAGCTGGAAGGTTTTATCGTTCGTCGGTCTAAGCGCTACAAGATCGTAGTTTGTATTCAGGGTATTGACGCGATGGTTCTGGGAGGTGTCTGACACTGTCAAGGTCAAGCGCGAGAGGATTTTGAGCGATGAAGATTTCTTCAAGTCATCCGTCTTGGTAGTAGGCAAGGGAGAAGGCAGCTTTCCAGTTATGTTGGTAGTTAGGGCCACAACTGAGTATTCCAATTCCGAAAGGAAAGCAAGAGTTGCAGAGAGACTGGCATTGTCGCTGCTATGGATGACATTGAGATCATGGAAAGGCATGTTCGGTAGGGAATTTCAAGTCGTGGAGCTGCGCAAAAGAACGCATTGTGCTTCACGCTTTATTGCAGCAATTCCGAGAGTATCACAGGGTGAGATAGTTTGTAGGAGAGGGTGAGTCAGTAAGACTGCTAGCGGTACGCGATTCTACCAGCTGGTTCACAGATGTGCAAAAAAGTGCAGAGGGTCTTGGGATGCACTTCCATTAGCGCGACTCGATAAGGCCGCAAGGCACTCACTCACCTCGCGGTTCAATCCTGTTCCACTTAGCTAAGACGGCCTCCTCAACACTCATCCTGATAAGTTGATAAGCCCGATCCACAGCTATGATACACAGCTTTTTCATGTCCAAGAAGCTATGTAAATCCAAAATGGCAAGAAATGCCGACATGGTCAACCAAGTTGACGGCAAGTTGAAATGGACCGGCTTCTCTTTCAGAATGACATACGACCATGGACCTCTCAGCGTTTGTTTCTGAGCGTGTGGTGCTCGAAGACCGTGTCTGTGCAGCTACAATAGTTGTCGAATCAGATAAGATCGTTGCTATCCACGACAAGATCCTCCCACCTGATGGATTCGCTGAATATCATTCCTTCCCAGCCATCCTTCCTGGACTCGTTGACACTCATGTCCATCTCAACGAACCCGGAAGGACTTCGATGGAGGGTTTCTGGACAGGCACAAGGGGGGCAGTCTCAGGTGGTGTAACCACTGTGGTGGACATGCCATTAAATTCGAGTCCCCCGACGACCACCATAGCCAATCTTAACGCAAAGATCCAAGCAGCTAGGTCCCAGAGCTGGTGTGATGTTGGATTCCTGGGTGGCATTATTCCTGGGAATGTCGAATCGCTCCGGCCACTTGTCGATGCCGGCGTTCGAGGATTCAAAGGTTTCATGATCGATAGTGGTGTATGAAGCCTTGCTTTACAGATCTGTCTAACTTTGCTAGATACCTGAATTTCCACCGGTGACTTACGATGACATTCGTGCTGCTATGACTGAACTTGCAGAGTCGCCGACAATGCTCATGTTCCACGCAGAAAAGTATCCGGCAAAAATCCCCCCACCAGTTCCCTCTCCTATCGATCCAGCCTTCCTCAGACCTCGGGAGGACGTCAGTCTACCATATATCTATGACCGATTTTTGATCACAAGGCCCCCAGTCCTTGAAGATGAGGCAATTCGGACTCTTATCGATCTTTCCAAATTCGCTCCCAAATTACCCCTTCACATCGCGCATGTCTCAACTGAAGAAGCACTTCCGATCCTCCGTCATGCTCAGAATATAGGTGTCAACATCTCCGCCGAGACTTGTTTCCATTACCTGGCTTTGTCCGCAGAAGAGATTCCCCAACGTGATACGAGATACAAGTCAGAGCCACCCATCAGATCGAAAAGAAACCAGAATTCCTTATGGGCTGCGATGAGGACACTTCAGATCAATTCTACACCATTACGCAGTGGCCCCATCACTATGGTTGTGTCGGATCACTCGCCATGCTCGCCAGCTGCCAAGACTCTGCCCTCATACATACCACCTCATCCCGAGTATGCTGATTACCACGGACAAAAATTTGATGAATTTGATGGGGACTTCTTTCGAGCATGGGGAGGTATCTCAAGTGTCGGATTGGGACTGCCAATCTTGTCTACAGTCATGAACGAAAAAGGATGGGACTTGGACTGGGCTTTACTACACATCGCAACATGGTCAGCAGGAAACCCGGCTCAGCTGGTCGGACTTGGCTCATCGAAGGGAAGTATCAAAATTGGCCATGATGCTGATTTTTGCATCTTTGATCCAGAATTGGAGTGGACATTGAAAACCGAGGATCTCGAGTACAAACACAAAATGAGTCCGTACGTTGGTATGACCATGAAAGGTAGGGTGATGTGTTCTTTCTTGCGAGGAATGAAGATCTGGGATCTTGATCAAGGCTTCGTTGATGAAAAGCCAATGGGGAAGTTACTGCTGGAGAAGAGACGGCCCGAGGTCGAATCCATCACAGCGGCATATGATGCGATGAATTTTGAGAAGCTGGAAACTTCGTGCGACGATAGTGAGGATGCTGATGAACAGTCCCACAGCTTGTGGAGCGCGCTGTGGAACTCATGCCTACCTCAAACAAGTGTACGACTCCCTTGAGCCAAGGCATGAATATTCAGCCTCGACACGCAGAACTTGGGCCATCAGTACCCGTGTCCCTAGACCAGATTCTCGTGTGACCGTTCCAATATATACCGTGCTATCCGAGCTCTGATGGTAGTGTCTGGAGTTACACCAAGAATTGTGCTCCACCGCACTCGTCACGATCGTGGCTGCTGAGATGATATGTCCTCGATACCATCACTTTCCATCCTTATTGAGTAAAAGCCCGTGGCATGGGCCTGCAGGGCACAGCTGTCAAGGCAACGGGCTTTCAGCTGGCCCTGAGGAGACCTCAAGTGGTGTCTGTCGTCGGCCTGTTGACCTCAAGCAGTATCAAAAGGCTGGGCGGGAGAGAGATGTGGTCGGTACTTATTGCCTTCATCTTGCGTGGCTTTCTAAGCCTTGATAACGATTTTTGTTCTGGTCATGCGAGCTGCTCAAATATGTAAGCTTTGCTATAGATATCACCTATTCAGACTTGAACAAACATCTGCTTCGGAGTCAGACTTCCCGATCCAGCTGTATCATACTGGATTCCCAAACCCGAGAAATTTCAACACTCTAGCATCTGTGCGACTTATTGCTCCACCTCTCTAGATCGTTTTCTCCTCGAGAGGTTCTAGGAAAGGCGATTTCCACGCGTTGACTCTGCCAGATACTTTGGTCAAAAGAAGAGAAGCATCTGACCCATGAGCTTCGACCATTTCTTATCTTTTCACGTCTCGGTTAGCGGTTGAGATAAACTCAGGTTGGTGTGATTGGTCACATCACGGGCATCATGCAGGTAGGATCGACATTGCCAATAACGCTGGAGCACCTAACTCATGCTTGTGTTTGCGCCTAAACACAAAGTTGGTGGGCGTGACTCGGTACCTACAGCAAGTCGCCTCCCATGTTGCCTTTGTTGTCATAGTATTTGCAGGACTTATCTGAATCCTATCCTCGGCCTCATGCACCCTTGTTGGTGTCATGCTTCAGTTGATCGTCACAAGCAACGGTGCGACAGATCTCTGGGCTACTTTTGGCGACGAGTCAAATCAACGTGGAAGAAACACTGATAACAAACCGTCCCGAGATCAGATTTTTCGACTCCTTCATGCAAGGGAACGGCTCTGAAGCTCTTTTGGCCCAGGGTTTGAGCTCAACTTGTCCATGAATCGCTGAAATGGCTATCGCGGAGAACCTCCTTCCACGCCACCGTGTAGATACACACTGAATCTTAGTGACGGCATATTCCGTATGATGGTTTCGAATAAATGCTGCTGAAGTGCTCCCGAGCATCCTATTCCTCCTTCCGAAAAGTCTTCAACTTACTCGATAACCGCCCAAGTCACGGCAAGTCTCAGCCCAGTCTTTCAGCATGGCCGATGATTCACCAAGTCCAGACGAGAAGCACCAGGATGCCTTCAGCAGGTCCCTCGCCGACGAGAAGAATGCTCTTCAAGTCGGTGAAGGTGACGATACCTTCAGTCGAGCCCTTTCAAACACCCCTGGGGAAGTTAGAAAAGTGTCCGCCAGCGTCGCCCTCGATCCTGCAGCAGAGAAGAGACTAGTTTGGAAGTTTGACCTTCGTATCCTTCCAACTTTGGCCGTTATGTATCTTTTCAACTCCCTCGACAAGTCTAACCTGGGAAATGCTAAGACTGCCGGCTTGGAGAAGACACTGGGTCTTAAAGGCAGTGATTACAACATCATCTTATCTGTCTTCTTCATCCCATATGTCCTGACAGCGCCTGTCCTTGGAGCTCTCGGCAAGAAGTATGGTCCATCTAGGGTTCTGCCACTGATGATGTTCAGCTTTGGTCTCTGTACCTTGATGGTAGTGGCAGTATTCAACTTCAGTGGTTTGATGGCCATTCGCTGGTTTCTAGGCATGTCAGAATCCGCTTTCTTCCCGCTTGTGATCTACTATCAGACCACTTTCTACCGTCGAGGTGAATTGGCGAGACGCTTGGCCATTTTCTATGCCGCATCATCCATTGCTTCAGCATTCGGTGGACTCTTGAGTTACGGGGTGTTCCAAATTGAAGGTGGCAATCTCGCCGACTGGCGATATCTCTTCATCATTGAAGGAGGGTAAGCTTGCTCAATTGGAAAACTGACTGTTCCACATTTTGCTGACAGAAACCAGATGCTCCATGCTTTTTGCTGTCTTTGCATTCTGGTACCTGCCATACGATGCTCAGAGCGCCAAGTTTTTGACACCGGAAGAGAAGCAACTGGCTTTTTATAGGATGCAGGTTGATTCATCGTCCGTCGTTGGTGAGAAATTCAACCTCAAGTCGTCTTTGGCTATTCTCAAGCATCCAACCAGTTGGATGATTCTCGGTAAGAATATCTCGCCATATTGCATCTGGTACTGACTCCTCGCAGCAATCGAAATATGTTTGGGTGTGCCGCTACAGTCGGTCTCCCTTTTCCTACCGGTCATCGTCAAGGGACTTGGCTATTCAACAGTCAAGAGCAATCTGTACACTGTTGCGCCAAACATTACTGGTGCAGTCATGCTGCTCATTCTCGGTTTCGCATCGGATTTGACTAGACTTCGATTTCCTTTCATCGCCTTGGGATTCGCTTTCACCTTCTGCGGGTTCGTTATCTTCTCACAGACTGATGTACACAAAAATGCGAGCCTGGCGTATTTCTCTTGCTTCATGATGACCTGGGGCACCAGTGCACCCAGTGTTATTTTGGACGTCTGGTACAACAACAACATCGCCAATGAGAATAAGAGAGTCATGCTCACAAGTATTGGTGTACCTATGGCCAATCTGATGGGGGTTGTTAGTGAGTATCTATCCTTCCGATTAACGTACGCTTTCTGACGGTTTCAGGTTCCAATATTTTCCTCAACAAAGATGCTCCCAAGTACCTGCCTGCTTTGATCACCACGGCTTGCTTCGGCGGTGCTGGATGTGCCTTGACTCTGATCCTTGGCGCGTGGATGATAGCTGATAATAAACGACGTGATATTCGGGACGGGAAGACCACAAGGGCACGGGATATACCTACCGAGCTACTCGCCGATGGGCCAGCTGCTCCGCAGTACAGGTGGTTTTACTGAATTTGGGAGACATTCTGGTTCATGTCGCTGATTGACCATGGAGAGAATGCATATCGATACATTCTTTTCGAGATGCATCTTCTGCGTCCAGCATCTAATCGGAAGCGAATTCATTTGAAAGTTGACCGTAGACTTTCAAATTTCAACGCGAATGAAAGTCCGGCCACCGTAACAGCGGTTGCTTTGCTGCGAATCCGATGAGAGTCCATGGTTGTAGATCGATAGGGAGATCATTTCGAATAAAAACGACCTTGTCGTAAATGCTAAACAGTATCGAGTCAAGTTTGTAAAATTGCTGCTTAAACTACTCGGTATTGCAAGCCCCCTTTCTCGTACTGTCGTCCGGCTCGATGGATCTGCTATGATAAAGTAAGGGGGATGGGAAGTTCTTGAGAATGTGTTTAGTGTACAAGCTGATGATATGGGGGGCTAAGGGCAACATTTTCAAATTGCGTAAGGCATCCAGGCAGCCAGGCAAACAAAGCCTTCAGGCACATGTGTTTTGATAATCGATATGGATGAGAGGTGCGCCCGACTGCGAATGCCTGGCTATGAATTTGACCGTGACCAACTTTTGGTCGTATTTCTAGGTCACCAAGACACCCATACCTCTTCTTGTGCATCTAGCAGACTCCGTCGCGCTCCTTTATCTAGACGTCGGAGTCATCACCAAACTGAACCGTCGCCAGATCTGTCACCCCTCGTATCTAGTGCTAAACATCATTCGCATGAACAGTCCCCACCATCGCAATCATGGCGCGCGTCTACGCCGATGTCAACTCTCAGATGCCCCGGTCCTACTGGGACTATGACTCGGTCGTGATATCGTGGGGCGTCTTGGAGAATTACGAGATTGTGCGAAAGATTGGTACGTTTGTGAAGCGCAATACAGAATATCGCGGGCTAATTGCAGTGTGCTAGGCAGAGGAAAATACAGCGAAGTGTTCGAGGGCATTAATGTTGCCAACTATCAGAAATGTGTCATCAAAGTCCTCAAGCCTGTGAAAAAGAAGAAGATCAAGAGAGAAATCAAAATTCTACAGAACTTGTCGGGCGGTCCAAACATTGTCGCATTACTTGATGTGGTGCGGGACAGTCAGAGCAAGACACCAAGTTTGATATTCGAGAATGTCAACAACACGGACTTCCGGACTCTATATCCCCGATTCGTCGACTACGATGTTCGTTTCTATATCTTCGAGCTTCTAAAGGCGCTGGATTTCTGTCATAGTAAGGGTATTATGCATAGGGACGTCAAGCCTCATAACGTTATGATCGATCATGAGAAGCGGAAGGTATGGTCCCTGAACTCACTTCACAAGAGTCAAATCTAATCTGTCCGTGTAGCTGCGCTTGATTGACTGGGGCTTGGCCGAATTTTACCATGCGGGCACTGAGTACAACGTGAGAGTGGCTTCCAGATATTTCAAAGGGCCAGAATTGCTAGTGGACTACCAAGAATACGACTACTCTCTCGATATGTGGTCCCTGGGTGCTATGTTTGCATCGATGATCTTCCGAAAGGAACCATTCTTTCATGGCAACAGCAATACAGACCAGCTCGTCAAGATCGCCAAGGTGCTGGGCACTGACGATTTATTCGAATACCTCGACAAGTACGATATTGAATTGGATCAGCAATACGACGACATCCTTAGTAGATTCCCCAAGAAGAGCTGGCAAAGCTTCGTCAACGCCGATAATCAACGTTTTGTGACAGCAGAAGCTATCGACTTCTTGGACAAACTCTTACGCTATGACCATCAGGTATGTAATTCCAACCCATCAAGGCTAAGTAGCTTGTCTGACATATTGCAGGATCGCTTGACGGCACAAGAAGCAATGGCACATGCATACTTTTCTCCAGTGCGAAGCGCCGCTAACCAGCAGAACCATACCAGCTAGGAGAAGGATAGTGTGGAGGAATTACTGGTACCCCAGATTGGCTCCGATTCACCGGACCCGATGCAATTGGACCTGCCAACAATCGATATCAGAATTGCAAGAGAACTCCCTCCGGTGTATACCAGACAGCCACATGGCGATAGTAGCACAGGAACGTGGCTCTCCAATACCCTGAACGATGACTCAAAGGAACCTTGACCTACTTTGACGAAGATTGATGAAGTAATGAGAGCATGTAGGATGCATGAGGTGTTGAGTCTCCGCTAAGGCGTTGCTGATGGATATGGGCGAGTGGCTGGATCCGGAGGAATGATTATGTGTTGATTACGAGCAAAAAGTCCTCTACCCATAACGAGCTACCGCCGTTGAAAACTTGTGTTCCCGTAGCATAAGTACACCGTAGTTGGAATCACTCGCCATAGCCACCTCGCATAGGAGTCTGACAGGTGGGGACTTAAGGTAGAATAACCCCTGAAACGAGGCTTCACAAAAACAAAGCGGAGCCTTGTCAGTTCCCCTCAGCCTTCCAAAACATTGCGGAGTAGGAACACTTGAGAGTCACAAAATATGTGAGTCCGATGCCCAAGCGCATGACTCTTTGCTCGCGTATATTACTACGCAGCGCATTCAATAGACCATTGTTCAGACAATACAGTGCAATGGCGTTGAATGCTGCTTCCCACAATCCTAGTAAGTCATCTGAATACAGGTCATCACACGTCTAACACTTTATAGCTGCGGAGCCAACTGGCAGCCCTTCTGGGCCCGCACCTCCCGTGAATAAGTCGACCTT
>JABUBK010000166.1_pt1 | contig 13963 bp, 16 predicted proteins | sample 7332671 | NCBI WGS metagenome assembly JABUBK01 (sample SAMN07256342, study PRJNA390944) | subsurface metagenome | isolation source: Methane hydrate marine sediment | place: Pacific Ocean: Eastern North Pacific, ODP site 1244 | collected 2002
CTAGGGGGGTTTATAAAAAAATAGAAATATATTTTGCTTTAAGGATTTTATTTATATGAAAGGTGAATTAAATAATATTTACATTCCAAGTCAAGATGAATTTTTTAGGGGTGTAGAGGAATTTATAAGATATGAGAAACGTGATTCTATGTATAAAGTAGCCACTTTTCTTATATCCCATTTTTGGGGTAAATCTACTGATATGGCAGATGGATTAGGAGTACTGCTACTGACTTGGAACCAAGCATTTTACAGATTTGGGATTTTTGATTTCGATAAACTTGAAATATGTATATCTAAAAACCTTCTAATATTAGAGAATTTTAGAAAAAGAAATATATCTAGTTTATCGCGCTCTGACGAGGATGATATTGAGTATCTTTTTAATGAGTTTCTTTTAGCTTTACAAATTCACTCAGGCAAAAGTAAAGGGAGAAGAAGTCCTGTAGCCGTAGCTAAAGCATTACACCTTTTAGCCCCTAATTTCTTTCCTATTTGGGATCATAGAATAGCAAAAGCTTATAGGTGTTATTATGACAAATATCCTGCTGAACAATATATTTTATTCTGTAAGATAATGAAAGTTATTGCAGTTAAGATTAAAGGTTATATAGCTTCAACAGAGAAATCTATCTTAAAGTTAATAGATGAGTATAATTATTCAAAATATACTAAAGTTTGGATTTAAAAATATATTAAAAAATTTCAAAACTTTATTACTCTCAAAAATATACGCTAAATTTCCTAAATTTCAATTTGGCTAAAAATCTTAAATTTTGGGGAATTGTGATATTGTACCAGGTGTTATAACAACTTCCGATAATATTTATTATGTAAACCTAATTAAGTTTAAACTATTATTTCTTTTAATGTTTTTTCTATTCCCTCTTTTAATTTATCACCTCCAGCTACTGAATCTTCATAAACAATACATCTATAATGTTGAAGATCAAATGGAATATCTCTTATATTTTGTGTAATTAGAATAACTTCTTTATTTATAGCATGTGCAAGTCCCAGTTCATAAAATACATTTGCGTTTCTGCCAGTGATATCAGCTATTAAAATTCTGGCTTTCTGTATATGTCCCCAAATATCTTTAATTATTGGTTCTGTTCCAAAAATTTCATCTGCTCTTTTACAATTTAATCCAAATTTTTTTATAACTTTTTTTATTATATTTCCATATATTGGGTCAAATCTATTGTCGAAAGGCATCAAAACAAAACATAGTTTCTTATCAACTTTTAATTTTTTAGTTTCTAAAAATGGTCTTTCTTTTGTTTTTGTATATTTAATAGTTTTTTCTAACCTTTTATCAATTTCTACTAATTCTTTGTGTAGCCATACAAATTCATCTATATCATAACCTAAATCTTCCTCTAGAGATTCACCGATTCTAGCAAAGTATCTTTCCTCACCATCCCACCCTTCCGCAAAATCAATAATAATTCCCCCTAAAATTTCTAAAAAAAATTCTTTTCCAGCCTCTAATAAGTTTGTTAAAAAGATTCCTAGTGCCTCTTCTGCATAACCTGTATAATTAGTCGACACAATATAAGTACTTCTTTCATTGATAACTAATTCCTTACATCTATCCCATGCTTCATCTAAATTTTTCTCTATACATAGATGTTTAAATTTGCTAGATATCAAATATTTTCCAATTCCTAATCTTAACAAGTTCGCATATATTACACTAATTTTTGGATTTATTTTTAAATTCATTCTTAATCCTTTTAATTTTAATATTATCTATAAATTAAAAGTTAATTTTTCTATCATATATTATTTCTAAACTATTTTTAATTTCTGTAACTTTGTCTAAATAAGAGTTAATTTTATTTTTATGATTTTTTAACTTCTTGTACTGATTTTCAAATAATCCTGTAACAAGAATATAATTATTTTCTTTATCTTTCACTAAATGTGCTAACTCCATTGCTACTATATAATCTTTATTAACTTTCATTAATCTTTTTATTTTACTCCATAGGTCTATTGTATCTTTATCTATTTTGTATCCTAACTTTTTTAATATATTTATATTCTCTTCTATCACTGTTTTTCTTCTTTTCTCTATTTTAATGTTCTCTATCTCTTCTTTTCTCTTTAATATTTCTTTCTTTAATTTTCTTTCCTTCTCTAACTCTTCTTCTGTTTTAAATCCCTCCGGAAGTATATATGAATTAACAATTGAATCAACTAAAAAAGCCGCAATAGAATCTTTAGGTTTAAATCCCTTATCTAACTTATGGTTTAGATATTCTATATAAGTATTTATCTTTTTATAGCTATGATTTTTAACTAATGATTTAGCAACATTTTTATCTATTTTTAGATCTAATAGATTTCTAAGAGTTTTTTCCTCTGCATTTTTTGAAACTACATCAACATGTTGTTGTATATTTTTAATATGTATATTTTTAATATGTGGGGTTATTTTTTCTACCACGGGAGGGGTAATTATTTCCTCTACGGAGGGTATATTTTTTACACCACGGAGGGGTAACTTTTTACCCCACGGGTCAAATTTTAGGTTAAGTCTGTAGTTTGTAGGCTCATCACCTTTTTCTTTGCTAAACCTCTTTTCCCTTATAATTACTTTCTTTTTAGAAAGGATTTTTATTGTTTTAATTAATGTTTTTTTATTTACTCCAACACCTCTGTCAACTATGTCTCCATCCTTATCTTTGTAGCCTTTTAACAGCCTTTTTAATGAAATATTTTCACTTTTTTTAGAATATCCAAAAGTTAATCTTATTATGTAAAGAATTGTTTTAAGTTCAGACCCTGATAATCTTGAAAGCAAGACATCGAAAACTTCATCTGGGACTAAGGTATAGTTTGGGATTGTAAAACCCATAAAGATATCTCTATTTTTAATAAGCAGGTTTTCTATGATATTTAATGAATAGTTTGGGGATTTATCCTTCCCGCTTTTATCTTTTCTTCTAATCTTTAAAATAACATTTTTATCTATTAATCTCTTTACGGCCTTTCTTGCTGATAATTTCGAAATTCCTGTACCATAATCTTGTATTGATCCATCTTTTTTCTTTATCCCATTTACTATCTGGTTTAAAGATATGTTGTCGCTTTCTTTTTTAAATCCAAAGGTTCTACGGATAATATAAAGTAGGACTTTTAATTCTGAACCATTTAACATATCAAGGAGTACATCAAAAACTTCATTTGGTGTCTGTGTATATGTAGGTCTTGTAAATCCTTTGAATTTTTCCTTCACTTATTTTCCAATCTGTATAAAAATTGTTGCTAATATTTCTGTAAATTTATTTGACAACCTAAAAAAATTTGCTATAATAACAAACAGCAGTTGGGTTTTTTGACAGAAAAATCCCCTTCTGCCAGAAGGAATTTGAAATTTGCCAGATTTAAAAATTCCTTCCGTGAGTGCAATAAATTTTAATAAGCCGCTTAGGTGGCTTATTTTTTTGCTTAAAAATATGTTTTAAATTATATCAATTGTTATTATATTTTCAAATAATTTTTTGTAAATTAAGGATAATTTCCCACGATTTTTTATTACGAACATTTCTTTTTTATCACCCATATCAGCTTTTTACTAATTCTTAGAGGATTCCTTTTATATAACCCTTAAGGAAAAACAGAAAAAAAATTGGTATTCTGCTATAGAGCTTATAACATTAATCATAACCATTACCAATTATTCCCCAATTATCCTTTAGATCTTCATAGTCTTTTGGTTCAAGCCAATAACTTAATTTATCACCCTTTCTTCTATCATGAATACGACTTTTTATACCACTGATTTTAGCAAGAAACACTTCTGGTTTATCATCTGATACCCCTCTACATATAATTAGATATTCAGCAATTAAATTTTGTATATTACTTCCTAATGGAACAGGATCTCTTTTACTTAAAGCCTTAATTTGAATAGTGTGAGTTCGTATCGCATCTTGACTATAAATTACTACATCAACACCTCTTGCATTTCTTGATGTGGGTAATACATTCCAACCCCTTTTTGATAACTTGTAACACACATAATAAAGACCCATATTTCCCACTAATTGCCTAGAAGGCTTGTATTTCTTCTCTTTTCTCATTTTTAATTACTCCTTAGAAATATAAAACGTCTTAACTTTTAACAATTCTTTTTTCTTTTAAAGAGAATAATAGTTTTGATAAAAAACATTTTAAAAAGTTATTAAAAATTGGAAATTTTATAATTTTTATTCAACAAGTATTGGTTAGACGAAGAAATTGTTTTATCTAAGTTTTAATAATTTTTAATTTTCTAGTATAATTTTATTTAATTATCTTTTCCATCAAAATACAATTGTGAGTTCAATTGTAAAACAATTTTTTACAAACTTTCTATTATATTTAAGAGATATGTTTGAAAAGATTTTGTATAAAAATAATTTAAATGAAGGATTTTAAAAAATGGATACTAAAAATCCTATTTTTGACATATCCAATTGGAAATATTTAGATACTCAGTTGACTTTCAAAAAGCTTGAGAAAATGACTCCAAGAAAATTTGGTATTGTATGGGTAAATGATGGAAGCATTTCTCCATTAGACCTATATTGTTACCTAAAGTCTCGATTTGGTGATCCAAATGGTGTTGCCATGTTAGCACGACAAAATTCAACAGATAATCCAATACAATGGCACTATACTCTATTTTCTGATGATAGTGATATAAGCATTTTTGGTATGAATATACATCTTGAAATTATGGTTTCAAGCAATAGACCTATTTTCAAGAAGGATTGGAGAACTTTTGTAAAAATAGTGAAAGATGATTTCAAAAAGTCTGGTCCTAAAATGACAAAGGTTAGAAAGTCACTCGAAAAGTGGTCCATTTTTAATAATCCATATAAGCGATTAAACATGGTCGCTGAAACACTCGTGGAAAGACTTAAAGAGCTTGATCTTCAAAAACTAAAACCACTTCCGTCTGTTACTATTACTGAAAAACAACAAAAGGAATACTTTAAAAAATTAGAAAGGTGGCAAAAGAATATCCACGAAGCTAAGATTATTAGTACCAGTCTTAAGATGATTGCCCCTGTGCTTGGAGAGTCTTTTGTAAATATGATCATTTTTATTTTAGCTAAACAAAAAGTAAAGTCTGACAGTCGTTTATATGAAGATCTAATAAGAAAGCAAATTGATGTCAGGGTTAAGAGCCTCCCACTTTATTGTGATGGATTTATTAAAGACATCGAAAGCGATGCAGAAGAATTTAAGAAATTTCTAACTTTAATGAATTCCAGAAATGATTTCTTGCACGGAAATGTAAATCCAATTAAACTTAAATTCGATGAAGTATTTTTTGATAAAACAATACCGATATTTCACGATGAACAGAGCCTTAGTATACATTTAATAGAAAATTCTCTTTATAATATTGAGCCAGAAAGTGCTATAAATGATGTAAAAGTAGTAAGAGATTTTATTGACTTTATAATTGACCATATAGATTCTAAAATTAGATTAGAGGTTATAGTATTAATGTTTGAATATCAGCTAGGTTGGAGAGAAGATACAAAAAGAGTTGGAGTTTTGTTCTCTTCTCCCATCCCTGAATTTAATTTGATTCGCGATGACAATAAATAGTAATAATTTTTATATTTATCTTTAATCTCTTAATATGTTATCTGTAAAGCTAATTTAATAAAGTGCTTATATATATTCCCTCAGGATTACCCAGAATCCTCTCAGGGATACCTTACAGCCTCCTTTAGTAGCTCACCATATGCCCCCCCCCCATATTATAGAGCGCCCCTTTTTAGTATTCTCTTATAGCTCCTTAGTATTCCCGACCTTTCCCTTTTTTATAGTGTCCAAGTAGTCCAAGTAAATTTTTTCAGATGCTGGTATTTTTTTAGATTCAGCCTGCCGAATTGACTGTAAGAACTGTAAGAAAAATTTTTCAGATTTTGGTATTTTCTTAACTTCAAAACTGCCGAATTGACTCCCGAAACTCCCGAAATTAAAAGATATCTAAAATTTTAAATTCCCTTTTTTTATAGACTCCAAGAACTCAAAAATTAAAATATCTGAGTTGAATCCAAAAACTCCAAAAATTCAAAATATCTTAAATTTTAAATTGTTTTAGATCTTACTTTTTTTATAGCGTTAATATAGTTTATTTTTTTCTATTTTGTATTGATTTTCCATATTTTTCGTATTTTATTTAATTTCCCAATCCTGTTTATAGATATTACTTTTCCCAAAAAATTTTAAAATTACTCCTCTAATTCCCGAAAATTAAAGCGATACTATCGCGCGGTTTAGAAAGCCTTCGGTCGTGGATCTTTAATACCCCCTTCCCCTTTTTAATTAAATAAATATTTTTATTATTTCGCCTGATTAACTAATACTAGATATCTGAATTTCAATCTTCAATTATTTAATTTAAATCTTTTATTAAATGAATTAAAAGTTATAACAATCTAAAAATAAATTTATCTTTTTAAATTTTAAAATATTTATTCTTAATTTTAATGATCCGCTTTAAGTTCTCTTTTTTATAGACTAATTTAATTGATTCGATTGACTCAATTGATTCAATTCATTTCTTTTTTATAAAGTCCCTGATTTTTGTATCTATTCTCAATCTCTTAATGTTAAGGCTAATGTTAAATGTTTATGTATCTTCTCTCAGGATCGCTCAGGATATCAAGCTATCATTAGAAGGGTGGCTATCTTAAGCCCACCCTGATAGCCTCCCTGGGAGCTCCCTAATAAAGCCCCCCTGTTAGTTCCTTATAGCTCCTTAGCATTCCCGACCACAATATCGACAGACTTTAGCTTCACCTTTAATAATCTCTGCACAAAATGGGCATTTTTTCATTCCTTCACTAAGTGCCTTTTTCTCTATAACTGCTCGATCTGGTTTTATAAGAAGTGAGCAAGGAAGTGCTACAATAAATAAACCTGCTCCGAAAAACCACCAAATAAAAAAATTTCGTCCTTTGTTTCTTGCTATAAAACCAGGTATAAGACCTATAAGAATTGCTAAAATTAAAGTTAGTAATAAATCCTCCATAAAAATATCCTTTCTTTTAATTGATTCTTTTAGCATTTTAAAACATACAAAAAGATAAATAGAAGTAAACCTATAATTGTGATTAAGAAACCTAAAGTTCTTAATGTAGAAAAAAATTTATTGTCCTTCACTTCTCACTCCCCTTTGTGATTCTTTTATTTCTTATTTTTTAAAATTCAACTCTTTTATTTCTTTTATTTATATTAATTGAATATTAGCAAGCATTTTTATATGCTTTTATTAGGTATTTTGTTTAAAAATATTCGATGAACTTACGCTTATTGTTCGATGAACTTACGCTTATTGTTTACTCAACTTACTGTTATTTTAAAAGTTATTAAAAGGTTTAAGGTCTTAGACTTCTTACAAATTTAAACTTTATAACTTCCTCGCCTTCCACTGATTTAATTTTGTAATCATATTCTTTTATAAGTCCTCTATCTTTTAGATCTTTAAAAGCATTATCAAATATTCGTCTTGCATCTGTTATATTTTTAGAAGTGATCCCAATCTGTTCTTTTAACTCTTCAAAAGAATAGAGAATATTAACAAAAATTTCTTTTTCATATTGCTTTTTAAGAAACACATATAAGTTAAATGAAATATCACTTAAGGGTAAAACCTTTTCAAATTCGATAAAGATATATCGATTGAAGAGGTCTTTATAAAAAATTTCATTGAATTCTAATTTTAACTTCGACTTCCTAATTTCCTCGACTTTGGGGAAGAGTTAGTCCTCTCCTATTATTTTTTTCATAATTGTAATTTGCTTTTTTTCCGGCTCAATATCTAAATTTAACTCTCTTATAAGCCTATCGAATATAATTTTATTATCCTTTTCTATTTGTAAAGCTGGATGTGATTTAGGCTGTCCAAAGCGATCAGTATGATAAGCCCCGTCTTTTTCTATCTGTAAGCGTGCCTCTTCAATCCGATCCAGACACTCGCAGGCTAACTTTAAATTCAAAATTTTTATGTGATGATCCTTAAGTTCAAATTTTTTTGAAACTTTGTTAAAGAAATCTCTCGAGCTCTTACTTAAATGTTTTGGTGCTTTTACCATAAAATCCTCGCTCCTTAAATATTTTTTATAATATTTTACCCTGCCTTGCTTCCTCTTTAAATTCCAGCAGTTTATCTACCGTCAGTAGTTTAATAAATAAGCCATCTTGTTTTACCCTTGCAACTTCTTCATAAGCACCTTTGCCAAAACTAAAAGCTACAATATAACCCTCATCTTTTTTTATTCTTTGCATTGCGGTTTCAAAATTATCAACTACATTTCTACCTACATTCTCAGATTGTTTTATCTGTATAGGATTTCTATTCATAAAAGTAAAACCATCAATACCCATATCACCAACTTTTTTAGGGTTTACTGTTCCACCTAAAGCACCAACGCACCAGTTTTGAAATTCAAATGGTGGTAGTTTTTTTAAGTCTTTAATTTTTATAGGAAGTCCTACTATTTCAGTTCCTATTGCTCCAACTTTTTCAACTCTATTTTTCATTAATTTACAGGCTGTTGGTGAAACATCAATCCCTATCCATTTTCTTTGTAATACTTGAGCGACTGCAATTGTAGTCCCACAACCGCAAAATGGATCACATACTAAATCGCCTAGAAGAGGCTTTTATAATTCTCTCCATTAAGGCTTCTGGTTTTTGGGTAGGATATCCAAGAAGTTCTTTTCGAGAAATTTGACCTCCTGTTGGAATATTATCCCACCAATCCTCGTATAACTTACCTTTTGAATACTTATCTCTTCCTTGAGGTTGCTCTCCGATAAAAATACCTTTCCCCGAACCTTCTTTGCTTTCTCTTCTTGTTAAAAACGATTCACTATAGGGTTTTCTAATAGAGTCCAAATTAAAAGTAAAGTCCTCACCTTTAGCATACCTAAAAATATTATCGTGCTTTTTAGGGAAGTCTTTTTTATTTCTTGATGGACCAGTGTAGCACCATACAATCTCATTTCTAAAATTACCGTATCCAAAAATTTCATCACACATTACTTTTAAATAATGTCCAGCGTGCCAATCACAATGAAGATAAAATGAACCAGTATCGGCTAAAATTCGGTGCATTTCAAAAATTCTATCCCTCATCCATTCAATGTAATGATTTATTCCACCTCTCCATCTATCTTCAAAAGAGCGTATTTCTTCACCATCATTAAATATAATTTCATATTTTTTGTTTGAAAAAAATGGGGGATCAATATAAATTAAATCAATACAGCTATCAGGGAATTTTTTTAACCAGATTAAATTATCACCACAATAAATTACATTCTCTAATTTCATTTTTCATTCTCCTTTTAATTTTATGAGTTTATCAATTAATTCTTTTTCTCTTTTATATTGATTTTCCATATTTTTCGTATTTTCCGTAAAATTTTAAAATTACTCCTTAATTTCCCGAAATTTAAAGCGAACCTATCACGCGGTCTACCAAGTTTAAAGCTGTAGATATTTAATCCCCTTTACCCCTTTTATATAATTAAAAATAACATTTGACTTGATGGATAAGTCGAATTATTATAATTGCTTGACCGAACATTAAATAAATTTTTAAAATTTATTTGACAAGAAAAGATTTTTATGCTATTTATAAAGCGTGGGCGTTGACTGGGTCGATGGCTCACATTTTTTTATGGACTAAATTCCCCTAAATTCCCATACGCTAAAATAATTCGGGCTATGTACTGTAAAATTTTCAGCTAAAGTTCCTCTGTTCAACTTTGTAGAAACTTCCTCTACTATAGAATATTTTATTCTATCTGATATAAATTTCTTATCCCTTTTTACTGTAAAATCATATCTAATTGCACCAATAAGAACATCGACTATTTGAATTAGTAATGAAGCATGTGATTCTATCATACAGGTATTGAAAACTATCTTTTCACCATTAATTTCTGATTCATTAATTTCCTTTTCATAGTATTTTTCTGAATAATTAGGTCTTCCTAAATAATCGGCTAAAATAAATATTCTATCAGGAGAGTTCATATTTTTTTCTATTACCATTCTTGATAAATTTATATAAGCATCCCATATAGTTTCAAAATATTCTTCAATCTTAATTTCTGGATTTTTTTTATCAATAATAAAACCGCAGAAATAGTTTTGAGGATATGAGAAATAAATATTAATTAACTCTTTGTAAAAAGGAGAGCTTCTCCTTGTTATATTTTTGAATTTAAATTCAAAAGGTTTAACATCTTCTTCCGATTGGCCATCAAACCAAAGCCAATATTCTACCCTCTGTTTTAACTTAAATATTTTTTCGTAAAGTTCAGAGGTGTCTTTCAACTTTAAAAAGCCTATCCCAAAAAATCTTTGATTAGGATCCCTGCTCAATACCCCAGTCTCATCTATGAAACCAATATAGTTTTTCATTAATAATCACTTTCCTTTCAGGAACAATAAATTAACTAATAAAATCTTTATCTTATAGGGAGTTTTATTCCAGCAAATTTTTTCCCTCTATCTACCATTTTAAGTGTTTCCTTACTAATATATTCTGTACCTAGATATTTAATCACTGTTTTAAAAACTTTTTTATATTCCTCACCAAGGAGTCCCCCAGGATCATCTGCATAAACTATATTTTCTGAGTATTGGGAGGCAACACTTGGAGGTGCTGATATTCCATTAAACAATCTGGTGTAATCACTGAGTCTGTCTCTTAATTCTTTTGGTAAAAAAATTGCCCATTTCATATGCTTTTCACTAAAATTGTTACCTTTCCTTATGGTTTTCTCTCTTAGCTCTACCCTAGTTTTATCATTTAATTTAAAACCATATGCAACAATAAAATACTGTGTAGCGTTATGGAAATCTGTAAGAGCACCAATTACCTCAGAAAATCCTTCTAGTTGCTTTTCATATAGCATCTGTTTTAAAAATAAGTTTCTATTCCAATATATATAATAAACATTTAAACCAGCTAATATTAAACCAAAAAGTGCAATTATGAATGATTTTATATCCATTTTTTTATCCCCCTCTATTATTTTTTATCTTTTGAAGAGTCTTTTTATCCAACTTGTTTTTTGATATGTAAGTTGCTCCTCTAAAAGTTTTACCCTGTTTTTTAGTTCCTCTACTTGATTTTTAAAAATATCTACTTGAGCCTTTAAATATCCGTTCTCTCTGACTAATAAGTAGTATGGTGGTAGTGCTAAACCTTTGCTTGAGGGTTTCTCATATTCCGTTCCTATTTTCCTTTCCGCTTCTTCTGTACCGATAACTTTAACTTCTAAAATATCGTCTAAACTACTTTCGTCTATATACCAGACCTTACCCCTTTTTTCACATCTTAGCTTTCCCTTATAACAATAGTTTCTTATAGTTCTATCCGATAATCCTAACCTTAAACTTGCTTCTTTTGTAGTGATCATTTATTCCCTTCCTTTCGGTATAGGAAAATAGCATTCCTAAAAATTGCCGTATTACCGTATTCTACTAAAAGATTAAAATTCCTTTAAGGTTAGAGATTATTCTCTTTTTTGGCTCTTTATTTTCTTTTTTTATAGCTAATTATTAAATTGTAGATATATTTATCGATTACTTCATTTAAACCTTTAAAAAAGGCTATTTTTGAGGATATGGAAAGCATTTTAAAGGAATGTTAGATCTATTTTTATTCAAAATTATTCTTATTAAAATTTTTTAATTTTTTGATATTTTTGGTCTTCTGGTTTTAGATCTATTCTTTGATTGAATTTTGATGGTTTTATTGTTTTTATTTTGATTTTTTCTATTTTCATAAAAATCGATAGGGTGTTTTTAAATATTTCCTGTTCGGGATTTATTTCTGGATATAAATTTTTTTTAGTTGTGACCTTTCAAGCAAGCTTAATCCGTGCGGTTTAGATACTTTCAAGTTGTAACTTTTTAATGGGGTATATCCCCTAACTCTAAGAGAGTAATTAAATAATTAAATAAATATTTTTTATATTTCTTTTTTTGATTCTTTTATTTTTTATTTTTTAAAATTCTCTTATTAAAGATATTAGATAATATTAAGAAATTTAACTAACTACAAAAGTTTATTAAAATTTCTAATCATAAGGAGTTGGTTTTATAGGTTTTTCAAATTCTATAAATATTTCATATTTTAACTTATTACTAACAGCTCTCGTTTCCTTAAGTCCTAAGCTTATTCCTGCTATTACTATTTCTTTAGAAGATTTTGCAACTTTAAAAATAATTAATCCTTGTCTTACTTGTCCTGGATGTAAATCTCTCATAAATGCACTAGGATCTATCGAATAATTTCCATCTCTACGAGAGGAGGAGTGCCTCCCTTCTCCTGCTAGTGCTGTTTCTAAAACAAAGCCTTCATATAATCCTCCTAGACCATGATAAAAACCAAAACTTTCCTTTTTATATAGATTTAAGTTCTCTACCTCGACTATCACTACAATATAATCTTTTTTATCTTCTTTATCCCCTTCTATTATTATAAAATCCATAACTGACCACCTTATTTTATAATCTCCTGTTAATGATGTATCTTTTATTATTACGTTAAAAGGAACTCTTTTACATCTAAAATAAGAATAATCTTGAAGAAAAAGATTAAAATCTACTACAAAGTGTTGTGGTTCTTGTTGTATTATTTCCTCCTCTGTCAATTCTTCGACCTTTTCAGATTTTATTGGTACCTCTCCACAAGCTAAGACAAGCCCAAATATAAGAATAAAGACTATAAATAGAATTTTTTTACTTATATTAAATATTGCCATTTTTCACCTCTTTTTTTAGATCCTATTATTGTTTAATTTATTCTATTCCTGAAACTTTTGAAATTATCTTTTAAAGATTCTTTTAATCCAGCTCAAAATTAGCAAATAAGTATAAATTTTAGTTTTTAAAAATTTATAATCGTATGGTATAATTTTTATGTAATTATAAATATTATTTTTTGATTAGTTTTTATAAACTAGAAAGGGTGCCGTTTGGCGCTCTTCCCTTTAGCTCTAAATAGATACATATATAATCGAATAATATAATTAAAAACGACTATATATTGTAAATACTATATTAGACAGTTGTTATTCTGGGTTCGTCTAGCGGTCTAGGACACTGTCCTTACAAGTCAGAAACACGGGTTCGAATCCCGTACTCAGAACCTATAATTGTAAAAAGGGAAAGGGCGCCAATTGGCGCCCTTTCTATTTCACGCTGTCCTTACAAGTTATTTAGATTATAACACATATTGTCAAGTGTAATAATTATAACAGTTATAATATTTATTTTATTATCTTTTAAATAGTCTTTTAATCTATTGAAGTTGAAAAGATATACTATTCCTTCAATAAAAAATTTAAAAGAGCTATTAATTGACCTATAAGATTAGATAAATCAGCATATATGAAAGGAAAATCTATTTCTTCGCTTAAATTTTTAACTTCTTCGTTCTCAGGAAAGAGGGTCTTCATCTTTTTCACATAAGCTATATACATAGTTCTCGTAGCTGGATTGACATTCAACCCTGGATCTTTTTCACTTGTAGTAAGTACTTTCCTATTGAAATCTTTTACTTGCATTTCTAAAAGCTTTTTCTTATCCATTTAAACCTCCCTTAATTATAATTTTCTGTTTATTGTTTATATTTAATATTAATTAGCTATGGATCTGGAAATTTTTAAAAATTCATTTAAAATCTCCTTTTTATAATATTACCTTTGCTTTTGTTAAATCGTTTTTACACTATACTATAACTTACTTATTTATTCTTATACAAAAGAGTTATTTTTTAAAAAGTCTTTTAATCCAACTTGTTTTTTGATATGTAAGTTGCTCCTTTAATAATGAATTTTCCCTTTCTAACATCTCAACTTTTGCTTCTAAATAACCAACTTGCCTTACAATTACAAAATAAGGTGGTAATGCTAT
>JABUBK010000167.1_pt1 | contig 13954 bp, 9 predicted proteins | sample 7332671 | NCBI WGS metagenome assembly JABUBK01 (sample SAMN07256342, study PRJNA390944) | subsurface metagenome | isolation source: Methane hydrate marine sediment | place: Pacific Ocean: Eastern North Pacific, ODP site 1244 | collected 2002
CTTTACACAGACGGACCATCTGTCAATCCGATTGCCAACGCTTCTGCAGGCTGTGTACTACCTTACGGACGCCTCTTTCATCTGCAAATCCGGTGCTGGCCTGTGCTTGATAATACGGCTACGAATAACGACAAACGAGGGCTAGTGGATGGTTGAGCAATAGGCAAAAGTCAGCAAGCCTTGCAACAATACTGATCTCACGATTGAGTCTTCACTTTTCGCAGTCCATGCGCATCGGCTCTTGGGTTTCATCGGTCGGATCCGGGGGACGCCAAGGTTGAACCAGGTCATGTATCTGTTAGATTTACCTATTCAGAATCACTATTGATCAACAGCAAATCAACATCGAGATCCAGATGTAGTAAGCAGGTACAGGTGGGCACGGGGATAATGGGAAAGTGGACCCTCAGTACGTCCGTAATTCACGTGATGTTTATTCCGAGCGGAATCAACATTCCGAATATCACGTCAGTCGTTGTACAGCATCAAACTATTGGCGTTCACTGCAGTCGATCATACACTCGGCTTGGTGACGACGACATCGGAGGGAGGTAGCGATCCTCATGTTCGAAGAATAGACATGCGCGAAACGAAATATGCACGGCAACGGGGCAACCATGCTCGCTCAGCATAACATCATTCAAAGGAGATAGTGTCTCACGAAGATCGATGTCATGATATATATACAGCTCTGGAAGCAAGCAGGATATTTCCTTAACACAAATAAAACAAAGATCGAAGAACGAGTGTCTACGAAAGTACAACTGTCCCAGTCATCATCAACTTCATTATAAATTCACAAAAATGACGAACACACCAACAGGTAACAACCAAACGAAATGCAAGCATCGTGGCAATATTTCTGAGTTACCCTAGATGCCGAAATTGAAGAAGCCTGCCGTGCCTGGGGCAAGAACCTATCAGCCGGGAGCACCCCCTCAGAATTTTCCAGCCTCTACACCGCAAACGGTACGCACACCGACCACTGTCACTACTACCGCCAAACTGGCACTGCAGAACTCGAGATCCTTCACAAGGTATGGCTCCATTCTCTCCAAGGCTGCAACATGTCCGTCGACAGAATCGATATCCTCAAGGATAGCCCCGATGGCAAACGACGCGCGCATATTTGGTATACCGGCTCGGGTACTTTTGCGAATGATCTCAACAAGACCAAGGCGACAGGGGAGTTTGTGAAGTACTTAGGCACGGTTGACTTCTTGTTTGATGAGCAGGGGAAGGTTATCAGCGGGGACGAGTGGATGAGTAACTTGTTTTGGAAGCAGCCCTCTATGAATTACTGGTAAGTTTCAGCTTTGCTCAAAGCTAGTTGATGTTGGTCTCTGACCTGCTTTCTTTCTCAGGGTCCTCTGGGATAATACCGCTACTGACTCCGCTGCCTCTTCCACTTAGATTTATCATCAATTTGGCCAGCCGGTGCTGGTGTTGTCAGCAGGTCGTCATCGTTGCTCGCTTCCGATGATCCTGTTGAGGCAGGTCTGTGGAGAAAATACATGATACATTCACTTTTTGAGGTTAATTCCCGAGTCAATCATTTCAAATGAAGCGACTAAGGAGCACTGGTGGCCTCCTCCATACCTTGTTCTCCGCATTCTGCTTACGATAATCGCACCTACATCTGACAAACATGTCCTTGCCCACCGTCATCGATCAAGAGAGCTGACACAAATCCAAATACGTATGCACTTAAGATTTTATTGACCATAGGGCTTCGCAGAAATCTTGGAAGCTTTGTCCAGTGTCCATGTTTATCAATCAGAATCACCATGTAAACGCTGTGTATCATCAAATGGGTCGTTTGATCATGCCCCACAAAACTTCACTTCGTGTCACTCCAGTGTCCACCTTTGGGCCTTAACTGAGACTGATTTAGTCAGTGAACGCGAGAGGTATCGATGTGTCATCGTTCTGCTAATGGGATGAATTCGCTTGGCTTTTGAGCAGGGTAGGGGGAGTCCTGTCACTACCTGACAACCATGTGGAAGCAGTACCGACGATGAAATGTGATTTATTCTTGAATTAGACAATTTGTGTGCCTTGTTACGTATTTTCTAGTCGTCGCGAGGAACTGCGATATGCAACAGGTATCAGTGCCGGACACACTTACTTTGACATCCTCTTTTGAACATAAGTTGTGTTTCTTGAGTCTCGTTTCTTCATGTGTGCTCTGCTGGATTCGCCGCTTGTTTCGAAGTGCTGAGAAATAGATATTTGAGGTGTAGGAAGTAGTCGCTTTTGTAGATTGGGAGTTGGAATATTGCGTTTTGAGCAGAAAGGATTATTGAGACATAACTAGTCGTAAGACCTACAGCTCGACTGCCCAGCTTTTCCTTGTATAGTGGTACTATGGAGTGATATGCGAGTTCGTATTGAGGTCCACCAACCTCATCATTCGGTGCTTCAGGCAATCAATTGGAATCTTACTCTCCCGTCACTCCGTGAATGGCAGGATAAGCATTTTCGATGTCGAACACCTTCCAGCAACCACGAAAGATAAGCATTCCAAGTTACAATGGGAGGGACAATCGAGTTCTGAAGGAACAGAAACAGACTGGGTGATTATCAGCATGTTGCAGTGTAGAGAAGAGTTCAATATCGGATATTCACCGTGAGCAGAGGAGTAACCTGGAGGAAGAACGTGGAACCAAATCATGAGGTTACTAGAAAGAGCGATCGATTGTATTGCGAGGGGATTTTTTCGAGACATATTCAATAACCTCATTACTAGACTTTCACCACCACAATATCGACTTCTTCTGTTCCAAGCTCATGACTGACGTCCACTTGTCTCGCTTCTTTTAACTCTGCGGTCTCTCTCAACTCTCCGTTGACGTACGTCGCCCACTGTCCGGCAGGAAGATTCTTGACTTGAAATATCAATGACTTCGATCCTGCAGCAGGCTCCCGCCATAACCTTGCCGTAACGATCATAGCTTGTTTCTCCTCATCCCAAGTACCACGAAGGAAATCAACATCATCTGCAAAACCGACACCATCAACCCAAGGTCTCTTGGCCAGCATCTCCGTCGTCCATGGTTGCTCCCACATCTTCTTCTGTCCGTCCTTGACATTCAACCGGGCATACCCGATCATTGCGTTGCCCGAGTGTGGCTCCACATGTACCAGGTTGTACTCCTCATCGAACAGTTCATCATTCCTAGGATAGAACAACCCACCATCTTCCCACGTCGGATTCAACCTCGTATCCGCATACTCAAGCAGGTCGTCAAGTTCCTTTTGTCGACCGAGCTCCGAGAGCATCATGTTAAAACAACCCCAACTGAGCGTTTCGAATGGAACTTTCGGGTTCACGAAGGTATGGCATTGTTCGCGCGCTTTTCGTAGAGTCTCGACGCTGTCTGGGTCGGCTCCCTCTGTGAGCACGATATTTCGGAACGCACCGGCGACCCGCGTGGCCTGAAGTTGTGTTTTCCCGTTGAAGTGAGTTAGGAAACCGAGCGTTTGTTTGTCGACTAGGGAGCGGACTACGTCTGGGGCCCAGGCGTTCATGAATGCGTTGGCCCTGTAGCGTTGGTTAGTACTGGTTGTGAATGAACGAGGTAGACTAGGCTGGACTGGACTTACCAAGCTGTGTGTGCGCCATGGAAGGCAGGTACGGCTTTCTTCTGCTGAAGGGCGAAGTAGCTCGCGTAGAGGCCGTCTTGACCGAACATGCCCTTGGATTCGAGTGCTGCGCGGTATTTCGGGAGGATGTCGTCGAGGATGTGGGTGCCGTCTCGGGAGTCGTTGTATCGCATTGCGACGATCTGGATATGTCAGTTGTGTTCGAGTTCAAGTGGGGGTATACTCACTGGGAATTGATTGCAGATGACAAAGATGGCATTTGGTTCGCAGCAGACACCGACCCATCCATTGTCTTCCATCTGCTGCAGGATGACTTTCTGCAGACTCCGATTGCCGTATACGAAATCCTGCTTGCCCAGACCCCAGAATAATGGGTCCCATTTGAAGACTATACTGCCTTCTTTCTCGAATTCGTCGTCGTCGAAGAGCATAGCGTAGAGACTAGTCATGAGAAGCAGATGACCGCTATACATGATATTCTCCTTGACCACTGGATCCGCCCAGGGTTTCCTCAACTCCGTAAGGTCAGGGTTGAACACCCTTCCTCCATGACTACTGTTGAACCAGTATCCCCATACTTCCCTCCGGAACATCTTCTGGATCAATTGCCGGATCAGTGTCTTGAATGGCCCTTTCAACGCTGGGAGACGATGGTAATGCGCTACACCGACCGCATAGGACATCGACGCAAGTTGATACCGGATTGCATCGTCGAATTCTTGGTGACACTCTTTTGTTGCGAAGTGGCGCCATTCACCGTCTGGTTGGGTGGCTAGGTTGTGGAAGTGGCGGAGGTGGCCTGCTTGTTTGGGGTCGAGTCTTGGGTAGTTGGATGGGTGGATTGGGCAGTTTTGAGGGGGTTTGGTGGTGTTGACTGTGGTCATTTTGGGAGGTTGTCTTGATGGCGAGGATGAGTGCTGTTGTGAGGAAATCGTTTAGTCGGTGGTGTTTGAAACATTTTGTTGACTAGAGCTTATAGAGCCCTTATATTGTGTGCCTGATACCTGATGCACTCTTGATCATCACATCATAAATGTATGCTCAGCACAAAACCATGGGTAGCATGTTCACAAGATATCAGCATAACGCTATTCGGGCAGATGGAAACAAATGCACTGTCTCATCGTTACTATTCCTGGGCAACGCATGGAGGGAAATGCAAAAGGACGACATCAAGTGAGTGATGATCATTCAACGAGGCCGGCTTCGCAAGCGGAACTGAGCTCGGATCCGAGTCGGAATCGTTCCACATGTCAGGCGTTCGATGTCTGTTGAGTGGTCACGAAAGTCGATCTGCAGATTACCTCAGCACACGTGACAAGCCATTTCATACCTGATCAGAAGCGTAGGTCGTTGGCGGGCCCGGACTTAGTAATACTCATTAATTTGGCACTCTATCATGGCTCGTAATTGTGGGGGAGGTGAGTGTAAGAAGCTGAGGAAACGTGGGTCGCAAGGGTAGCTTCGAAGCTATGAAGTGGTTAGATTGACAGATGCGTTTAATGTTCACGAAGTCTGGTTGTGATCGAACCGCGGGTAGATTTTCATCCTCCGGTTTACATAGCTCTTGAATCCTTGTAGAGCCTCCGTTGTCTGCACTACCGGGATGCTCGTACACTAATAAATGTACACTTGCGTCTTTGAATTTCCGTTGAGGTGCTATTCTCGCCGATCGGGAAGTTCTCTTGGAGTGGTCCCTGCACGGTGTTGTGGGTTAGTGCAGCTTGATTTAAGCTGTTCCACTCACTGACAGAGGTACTCTGAATAGTTCACGCGCAAGTCTCGACGATATTGCTTGTGATAGCTAGAGAGATGCGCGGTTGTGCTCGACATTGTGCCGCGAGTAGGTGAGGAGTTTGTCCGAGATGATCACGAGGGAGTGGAAGAGCACTTCAAGTCAAGTCTATGAGCTCAACTATTGTCATCTGTATTGTCTCCATTGCTTGTGTCTCAAGATTGGAGCTCAGCTCCAGTAGTTTCGAAGCATTTTATGAAGAATACGTGTCCCACGTACAATTGGAGCTATATCTGCGACTATCAGAAAGAGGTTCAGACTGTGAGCAGATTGAACACAATTGGCGACGATCACATCACATTCCTGGTGATTAGTTTACCAGATAGTGGTCACACAACGATCCAGTATGCTCGCATTGACGAATACAACGAGGTGCAGGCGAAATCAAAGATCATGTTCACTGTCAGTCCTTGGACGAGAGGACTTAGGTATGACTTGAGTCTTGGACCTTTTTGCAGAAGACTCTCTCGACGTTGTTCGGGACGAGGCCTTGCTGTAGAGTTTCCAGCTAAGAATGTCAGCGGACTATGGTCGCGAATGTTTACCATCATGCCAGAAATTGAGTTATCGAATGATGCCTACCTATGCTCTGCCGCCGGGACTGCTCATCGTCTCCATGCTCATGAACTCACTCGAGCGGTGGAGTATTCAACGAGGGTCGAAGCCCGGTATCAGCGTCGACGACACTCGACCGTTCATGTGAGTCGAGCGTCAAGGTCATACTGGATACTTGGATGCACTCTGAAGTATTCTCTAAACTAGTGGCTTGTGATGTCGAGAGTAGGCCGAAGGAATTGGACGGTCTGTGAGGTCAGTCAGCTGCAGCGAAAATAAAGGGGTAGCTTACCTAATCTCGATCCTCCACTGAAATCTTGGCATCTGGCTGCGGCTTCGCGTCTGTAACCGAGTCCAAGTTCCACCATTACGGGCCTAAGCACCAGCGATTCTGACGGTACGGTCCTGCAGCTACGCTTTGACTCTGTACGAAGCTGGTATCGCCGACGTATACTATGACAGAAAAGGAGCCCTCTACGAACACTGCGTATTTCCCTGACCGTTCATACCACTATCGTGACTCAAAATAATGCGAGCCAAAGCATGTCTGCGATGCAGGAACAAGAAGCTCAAGGTGGGATCTGCCAACGACACTTCGCGACCGAGAAAGACTGAGAGACTATAAGTGTGACAATGCAAGGCCATGTGAAGCATGCCAAAAGTCCGGATCTGACTGTGTGGCTCCAACTCATCTTACTCGTCGAGAACCTCGCAGTATTGCTCCTTCATACAATGACTCTCAGAATGCTATGCTTGAAGAGATCAGCTTACTAGACCTGGGTCAGAATGTTAGGTGGACATATGTAACTACACTAAGCAAGACCTGACTCGAAGAAATAGCTCCTCGATAACGATGCCTCATGGTCTGGCAGACAAGTCACTACTGCAATACCCGGTAGTCACAGCCAGCATTACGCTCAAGTACACCTCATATGGTCAGAAATTTTGCCCTACGAATTGCCGGACACCTCGACTTTGATTGCACTGATCGATAGCTACTTCGCTGCCGTGAATTGGTTCATGCATGTGAGTGGCTGGCGTTTGGTCCCTGCAAAGCTAAACGATACAGGTCATTGATGAGCCCTCCTTCCGTACCAAGGCAGAATCCCTTCTGGCCTCCGATTACATCACGAAGAAAGATTACAACTTCTGCATCCTCTTGTCCGTGGTTTTGGGTCTCGGTGCGCACTATCGATCGGCTGCTCAGCGCACTGGAGAAGGGGAAGGCATAGATGTTCTGCGATCAGAAATATTCAACCATCTTGAGTCCATCTTTCTGAAAGTCGTCGCAGTTCCGTCCTTTGAAACAGTGCAAATCGGCATTCTTTATGGAAGCTACAACCTGTTCAATGGGTATCCCAACTTGGGATTCGGGATTCTGGGCAGTACTGTCAAGATTGCTCAGGTTCTAGGTCTACACAAGAGCTCGACACCAAACAGAAGAGATCGGAAGGAAGGTGATCAGTCTGCGTCCATAATCTGGTGGGCATTGGAGGTATTTGACAAGTATCCACTGCACCTCCTGGTCTCGAGCGTTTCTGATAAACGACAGGTACGCGGCAATCGCGTTCGGAAGACCATCAACAATCGACGATTCGGACTGCGATGTAGCCGAGATTGACGACAAGTCTGGACTCAGCTCCCCGAAAGAAGACTCTATCACCCATTTGACTTACCACAAACACAAGACTCGATTGTACCGAATCATGGGGCCGTTCCTAGGCAGGAAGAGACAAACAAATCAGCTTGCGAACCTCAGCACAACTCGAAATAGGTTGAAGGCAGCCTATGCAGGTGTTCCAGATGCTTTGAAGTGCAACAACCTCCACAAGACTCTCCAGAAACGGCCAGACGCTGTGCAGCTACAAGCTGTAGCCTTGTCATTGGCCTACGAAAACCTTCAAATCGTTCTTCACAGACAACTGCTGTTTGCATCATATCGTCTGGCCATGACTCCTCAATCCAGGCAAGACGCTCTAGACCAGCTACTCGAGTCAGCCCTTCGCGTATCAATTATCGCACAGAGCCCGATTGCTCGCGAGTTCTACAGCGCAACACATGCTGCAATGCACATTGGTATGTGTGCTCTGACTTCTGGAATCGTGCTCTGCGGCTTACTACTGGACAATCCTCTTTTTGAACAGAAGGAGGAAGTACTTGTGGGAGTTCAACGAATTATTGATCTGTTCACTCATTTCTCAGAGCGTAATTACCAGCTCGCTGATCAAGGCTCACGTGTGCTTAGCATACTGAAGCGGCGGGCCATGATCCGCCTCGGTGCCCTTACGGACGACGTGACACAGGGGGTTCTTGGGACACAAACCAGTATGTTGGCCACCACTGACTACAGAATGATTTTGGGATTACGACTGATATTCTTTAGGTACTGTCGATAACTTTTTGTCAGCTCTCCAGCATGAACACGATGCTATGGACCCAACATTTCTTCGGTCGGAAGATGATCAATTACCACTGGATAGTACAGGACTATTTACTGAGGCTACGATGGATCAATTTGGAGCTGCCTGGTTGTGGACAGATCCCTGGCTCGGCGAAGATCTCAATTTTTGACCATCCATGACAGTTCAAATCCCTTCCTCACAGCTTGTTGTAGGCTTCAACCGCAGCTACGGCAGTCACATGCGCAGATGCGGGATTCGCTCCTGGAACGGTGATTAGTGGCGTTCACAATATCCTCACATTACATACCTGTCACGATCAAACCGTCCGTTTGTGTAAAAGCATCCCAGGGACCCGGCGGGCTGACATCTATTGGATTCGGGTTAGCCACAAAACGATGCATCATGGTCAGGTAGATCATACAAATCGCACCAGCATCCGCCGCTGCAGCCTCGATTGTCGGTCGATTCCAACTCTTGATTGTATCGAGTACACCTTCTTCCTCCTCACCTTTGGTCGTGAAGCCAGTAACCTTCTTTCCGCTGATGATGGATTTGCCTGTGGCAGGATCAATAATTCCAGGAAAGATAGCTCCGCCATGACAACTGCGTGCGTTAGACACTACTCCACAAACCACCATGGTCACGACTTACACTGCGGAGATGATGCTGCCATCCGTGTACATCTTGGACGCGATGCTTTGAAGACCTTTCGCATCAGGGTAGTCTATCAAGGAAGCATGACCGGCAGAAGCGAAGAAAATCCCGTACTATTGAGCACATCAGCCACGAATTGCTAGCACGTCCTGTGCCTCATTGACGTCAACGGTCTTACCTTGCTTGGATCAATGTCGCTTGGTTTCAGGTGTGCGTCAAGTCCCTTACGAAACGCACTATTTGAGTCCTCCCAGACTTTGCGATCTTCATCCGGAAGCCAGTCTTTCTGCTGAGACAACCAATCTGCCTGGAAAGTGCCAGTCTCCGAAACAAGGTCTACCTCAAATCCGGCATCACGGAAAACATTGAATGGATGCAATGCTTCAGTCACAAACATTCCTGTCATTGATTGTCAGTGCTGGAGGCAACAGGCTGCACATGGAACAAACCAGTCTCTTTGCCATCAGGATATAGTGGTGCATGAGCGGAAGTCACGGCAATTAGTGCTCTCTTTGGGGGTGCCATCTTGCTGGGATACTCGTTTGTGCTTGACAGAATATCAGAGATCTCACAATACACTTGGAACACATTCCTATATGTAGGCTCGCGATCTCATGCATATCCCCTCGCAACTCGGAACTGCGCTCATTCTGATTGGTCGAAAGTCCGAAAGAGGGGTCTTGTCAGTCTGATGACTAACACGACCGGAACATCGACATCCAAGAACATTCTTTTCAGCTATTGTTACCACGTCATATGATTGTGTCGGCCACTCAGAAGATGTACAATCACCAAAAGAGCTCTCGGCGATTCAACCGTTTCGGTCTCAGGGTTTCGGAGATCTGATTTCAAGCTGGAGGGGGGCTCAAGCCAAGATCAATTCTCTCGAAGGACTCAGCGAGCACATGTTGGAGTTTAGTCAGTATGCTAAGTTGGCAAGCCGTCATTCAATCTGTCATATCACTCTGGGTCATGGTACAGGACAGCCTCCTGAGCCTGCCTCTCGGATCTAGTGGCCAAGAAATCTACGTTTTTGAAAGCTCTGAGTCTGAAGACCGGCTCCAACGTTTGAGCACGCCATTATTGAGGATTTCAAAGTGTCAACAGATTTATCAATAACATAGGGAACAGCCTGGATCATATCACTGTCTCACAGGACCATCAATCAGCACACACTGATGCCTTTGACATGCTCTTGTGACACTGACGCAGGCTGGCAATACAAGGAGTTTGACGTTCATGAAACAGAGGGACCACTATACTTCCGTAGCCTTCAAGTCCAGATAGACCTGGACCTCAGTATTTACTTTAATCCGTAAAGATCCAGACAAACTCATTGCGTGGAGGACACCAGCTCTCCAAAACCTCGCTCTACGTTCCATCTACCTTTGTTCGAGTCCGCGACGCAAGTGGTTTCGTCCATGATTCCCGCTCTGGAGACTCAATATTGAGACGCGGCTGCATCCACGTTGCAGCTCTGGTGTAGCGGAAATTTACCGCCAAGAAACCTTACACTGCCCAAGCGCATTTCTTGGCAGAACGATTCTCTTAGGCCGGCGGAATTATCCTCTAGATTGACTTGTTACTTGCTCGATAAAGTGCTTTAGCCGAGTGGTTCTTGGTCACGCCCATTCTCACAAGGCTCTAGACCTTCTTATACTAAAATTCGCAGGCTTCTGCGAACTCCGACACTCAATCAAGACAGCCTGTTATTGTGATTTGCAAAATTGGTGACACTCTTGGCGACGCTAAATCTCGGCTTTTCGCTCACCGCCCAAATTTGTGTGATGGACTAAATATCGCGATTTTGTGCGTTCCTGCCCGTCACTAAGTGAGAATTGAAGCCGAAAAGTTGTATATAAGTCGTCTTGTATAGAGAAATCAAGGTGTTGTTGTTAGAAATGTTCCCTCACTATCCTCGGCCACGGTATAATGATACATAACGGAATCGTATTGATTTCTATTGCAGCCAGACCATAAAGAATAGTCTTATTATATAGAGGTTGCGCATTAGTCTTAGTACGGTAAATCGATATCGGCGATTAATTCGAGCGTATAGCTCTATTAAGAAGCTAAAGTTTACTAGTATTAAGACTTTGCGCGGTCGTCTATTTAAGATTTATACTACTACTCGAGAAGGACTTATTTAATATATTTAGAACGCTTCGTAGTTGCTAACTCTTAATAAAATATAAATCTATCTTTCTAAGGAGTTCGATATTAATATATATACCTTAATAGTATCTAGGTGTATAAAGAAAATAGATTAGACGTATAAGAAAGCTAAGCGAATTTATCTAGATCGTAATATTAAGTTAAGAGGCGAATTCTTTATAAGGATAGCTAGGTATAAAGCTTTATAGCTTATCGTTATAGATAAGAGTGTAATAAATAAAAGAGGTCTTAATCGTCGCTAGAAGTAGTCTCTAAGAGGTACTACTTATCGAATAGTTAGTTTATCTACTTTAAGATTAAAATGTTAGTTAATCTTATCTACTTTTAGTATTAACGGCTATCTTGAAGTTAAGATATATTAAGGCTTATTTAATAGCGAGAGGTTCGTCTTGTTTATAAGAAAGCTGCTAAAAAAGATAACTCTATTTTTTAGTCTAAAGTTAGTATTGATCTTAGATAATTATACTATATACTATACTATTAAGATTAACGAACTCTATAAGAGAGCCGGTATTAAGGTTAAATATCTTCCTCTATATTTACTAGATATAAGTCCTATTGAATCTATATTCTTAGTCTTAAAGTCGTAGATTCGTCGCAACCGTTAGTTCGCCTTAGATTTCTTAAAGAGTGAGATATATAGATTCTTTCTATATATCGCTATTGCTGAATTAAACGTTGAACCGCTAGTAAGAGAATTCTTTCGTAAATATAGGTATACTATTAATAAGAAGGATAAGGACGTTAATTATAAATTACTAGCTGTAGACGATAACTTTAACGATAATAAATAGTACTAGCTAGATCTACAAATTTAAAAGTACGGTTATATAACTATTTCTAAGCCGGATCTCTTAACGACGACGACTATAACTTAGTCTATTTATCGTCTATTTAATGATTTATAAAACAAAGTATAGACTCGAAAAGTATTTCTAGGTTAAATTTAAGGTTCTCTAGAACTATTTAATTAATATTATAACTTATATAATCTATAAACTATTTTAATTTATATTTTAAATTCGAGGTTACGAATCTTAGCTTAAGCTATTTATACTTTTATTAATTAGCTAAGTATAACTATCTTAGTCTTAAGTCTTAACTTTCTTTATTATCTATAGTTAAATCGATATCTTCTTTCTTATCTACTTTTACTAGACGATTCTTAGCTTATCTACGAACTACGATAATCTCTTTTTTTATTAAGAAAGCTACGAAAGCCTTCTAGTTATTAAGAATTATTAGTATTACTTTACGCTTTATACTTATACTAATCCACTTATCCTTACGAACTTTGTATAATAAGCTATATCTAAATTCTCTATCTTTAAGACCCGTATAAGCTATTTCTTTTATAGTAGGTAGTATTAAACCTCTCTCTATAAGCTAATTAAGGTATTAATATAGGTTATTAAAGTTACGACTAAGAATTAGAGAAGAACTTAATCTTATCTTAGAGTTTATTATATCGATATTTATTCCTATTCTAGAAGTATTAATATTAATATTAATAGATAGTCTTTATTTCTTCTCTATCTTCTTCTTCGATTTCTTATTACTCTTACTAGTAATCTTTTACTAACGACGATATATTAAAGTTTAAAGTAAAGAGCTCGAAATATCTTAAAGAGAAGCTATACTACTATAGATTTATTTACTCTAGCGAAGTATATTATTCTATACAAGAGTAATATAACCTCTATCTCGAAAAACGAAGTACGCTCGATTATAATTCTTATAACTCTTATTACGATAAAGCTACTTCTTTTAAATTATAGTTATAGAGTTATCTATTAACCTTTTAACTTCTTTAATAGCTTCTCGACCTCTATTCTATCTCTTAGTTATAGTTTTAGCTTAAGAACGCTTCTAACTAGATCTTAGAGTTAGAGTTATTATCGTTATAATAATAGGTATTTAACTCTATAATACACTAACTAAGGGCGTCTTTATACGGAGAAATATATACTAGTTAATATAAACTCGAATCTTCTTTACTCTATTAAGATAGAGCTGTTTCACCTTTAAATATATAGCCTTTAAGGTGTTAACCTTATTATAATTTAAGGTAATATAGTAAGGATACTTAGTGCTACTCTTATAACTAATAATTACACTTACTCCTCTTAAAGAATAGCTCGACTATTAATTAGTACGATTCTCTATATAAATAGAATAAAAGGTATCGATTTATCGCTTAAGTAAGTTTAATTTTACTTAGAAAGAGAAGTTCTTACGTAGTTTATTATCTATATCTAGAGTTTAGTAAGATATAGGAATAATTATTCTATTCGAACTAGTCTTTACATTTTTAAGGATCTACTAAAGTTCGAGTTCCGTAGTAATTAGTATATAAGGTGTTACTTCTAGTTTAGTTAACGATTCTCTATTATTCTCGTTAACTTCCTCGTCCTCCTCCTGGCTCCCCCCCTCTTCTAACTACGAGTCTTATACTAGGGGAGTAGAGGTTCGTATAAGTCGATTAAGAGTTATACGGAGCATTCTATCGCTATTATCGAACAGCACAGTCTTCTTCGAAGTAGATCTCAAGGAACGAGGCATACTAGAGACGACAAACACCACGATTTCTCTATACAAGAGTACTTATATACAATTATCTAGCTTCAATTCATCGACGGAACGCATAAAATTGCGATATTTAGTCCATCACACAAATTTAGGCGGTGAGCGAAAAGCCGAGATTTAGCGTCGCCAAGAGTGTCACCAATTTTGCAAATCACAATAAACATGGATATCACCACCACCA
>JABUBK010000168.1_pt1 | contig 13938 bp, 14 predicted proteins | sample 7332671 | NCBI WGS metagenome assembly JABUBK01 (sample SAMN07256342, study PRJNA390944) | subsurface metagenome | isolation source: Methane hydrate marine sediment | place: Pacific Ocean: Eastern North Pacific, ODP site 1244 | collected 2002
GTGCGATCCTTCGCGTATCCACTCCCAGAAGCTGAAGCATATCTTCTCGGGGCATTGCTAATCCTAATTGCTTGTACGTTATTTTATGAGGTGGCCCGGGAAGTCCCAAATATAGTCTAAAACTATCCATAGCTTCTTTCACCATGGAGGTTACAATAAAGCCCCCCAGGTCAACAGGTAATCGATCCGGTTCGCCATGTTCTAAAGTCGTTATAACCCTTTGTCTTGGTGTCATCTTCGGTTTCATATTCACTTTTATCCTTCTCCGACCATAATGATTTTCTCCTCTAAATCCCGAATAGTAATATCGTTGTGAGCCGTATCTTTTTCAAAACCCACGATCACAGATGAAGTTTCTTTCAGGGGAAAAGGCGCCCAGTGCCAGATTCCGTGATTGAAAATTACCCCTTCTCCCTGGTGGACACGAATAGCAATGATTTTGCCTGTGCCAGGAAAAGCTTCTCCATTTTGGGTAAGAATAGGTGCAACTGGCATGATAAAATCACCATCAATGGCGAACAAAAGCTCTTGGGTTTGAGCATGTTGTTCCATTTGATTTACTATAAGATCTCTTTTTTTAAAGGTACAGACTCCAAACTCCATTACTTCTCTTAGAGTCATAAAACCTAATCCACCATAGAATTTATGAAATTCTGATTCAGTAGTGGGAACAAGACTCCCTTCGGTAGGAATGGTTATGACCTGTCCAAAATCGCGAAAATTGTCTGCGGTAACGTATTGAATAGAAAGTTTCTTCATTGATAAACCTCTTTAGAAATTTTTTTTTCCATGTTATGAAGGAGAATGGAGACCAGCGTAAAAAAGCAATACTAGGAGTTTGAACGTTTCAATTCATCGAGCGTTTGTCTTAATTCTGCGAGGGCTTGATCTCGCAAATCTTTGGTGATTTGATGATGATGCCAATCAATGGAGTTTTCCATAAAGGAAACACCTTTCCCTTTTGTCGTTCGGCAGATAATGACAAAGGGCCCTCTTTTGGCTTTCTTTCGAATTTCAAAAGCCGACAGGAGAGAAGGAATATCGTGGCCGTCAATCATAAGACAATCCCATCCGAAAGCCCGCCATTTATCAAGTAAGGGTTCTAGATTCATGATTTCACTAGGGGGACCATTAACTTGTAAGTGGTTGTAATCCACTATGGCGGTGAGATTTTCGACCTGGTAATGGCTACTGGCCATAGCCGCTTCCCAAACCATCCCTTCATCTTGTTCTCCATCCGACAAGAGGGCATACACATGGAAGTTTTTTCCAGCTTGTTTAGCCCCCAGGGCCATTCCCAGGGCAACAGATAATCCCTGTCCCAAAGAACCGCTGGACATATCCAGCCCAGGTGTTTTCCGGAAATCGGGATGCCCCTGAAGGATACTATCATCACCTCGATAGGTTTTGAGTATCGCTCTGTCAAAGTATCCCTTGTGAGCTAAAGCAGCGTAAATGATGGGAGCACTATGGCCTTTAGAAAGAACCAACCGGCTCCTATCTTCCCAGTCAGGACGAGAAGAATCAATATTCATCGCATACCAGTAAAGAGTGGTTACAATTTCAGCTGGGGACATGGATCCCCCAAAATGTCCGCTTCTCCCATCACTGTGAAAAACCATATCAACCACGTCTTGGCGTAATTCGTAAGCTTTTATCCGAAGAAACTTTATGAATTCACTGTTAAAACTTTCCATGCTTTCTTCTCCTTACCAGAAGAGTGAAATTTGTTTATTTCCCAACTTTCTCTACCAAATCTCGAACCACACTTATAATTGCATCTTGGCCTATTCCATACTTGTCCCTCAGTTTTGAGGTAGTTCCGGATTCAGTAAAAACATCGGGAATTCCTAACCCACGAAAACGAGGGTTCGTCCCCTCTTCAATCAGACATTCACTGACCATAGAAGCCAGTCCCCCAATAACGCTGTGGTCTTCAACTGTGACTATTGCCCCGGTCTTCTTTACGGATTGAAGCAACAAATTTTTATCAAAAGGTTTTATGGTGGGCATGTCTATGACTTCAACTTCTATTCCTTCGGAGGATAAAATTTTCGCGGTTTCTATGACTCGAATCAGGGCAACTCCATAGGAAACTACCGTAACATCTGAACCCTCTTTGGGAGTCAAGCCGCGACCAATCTGAAATTCAACATCCTCGTCGTAGACAAAGGGTACTTCTTCATATTCCATTCGAATATACACTGGACCCTGGTATTCTACCGCCGTCCGGGCTATTTTCCTCGCCATCATTGGGTCAGAGGGGACCATCACGACCAGGTTCGGGAAACTTCTCATTATGGCAATGTCCTCCACAGACTGGTGAGTAGCACCATCCTTCCCATTGCTTAAACCAGCATAACCACCGATGATTTTCACATTGAGCTTTGGGTAACAAATTGAAGTACGGATCATCTCTGCTGCCCTCATGGAAGCGAATACTGCAAATGTAGCCGCAATTGGAATCCTTCCGGTGGCCGCTAAACCCGCCGCCACACCAAACATGTTCTGTTCGGCAATACCAAATTCATAAAACCTTTCAGGATAAATCTCGCGGAAATTCCAGGTTTTGGTAGCACTCCCTACGTCAGCATCAAGAACTACAATTCTATCTTCTTCTTGAGCTATTTGAATGACATCATTAATGAACGCATCACGAAGATTGACCATTTCGTTAAATTTTGTATTCAATCCAGACCCTCCTCTTTTTCAGAACTTTCAAATGTATTCCTTACCTTTTCTTAATTCTGCTAGGAGTTATCCAAAAACTTTTAGATAGAGTGATAAAAGAAGATACAGGATAAAGAGCCTATAGATCCTCTTCTGGAAAAACCTGATCACCTTTTGCAGAAGGTCCTTTCGGCTAACTGCTGGTTCTTCACCCTCAGGTCTACTAAGAACTTTTCCGAAGGGCTTGAACCTGCTCTGGGTTAGCTCTTGCACTTCTATCTCTCTCGTATCCATTGCTCACTACTCCTTTGCAAAATATTGTTATGTTCCCTCTTATCTAATTGGAAACATAGAAGGATCCTCTATGACCTGTTTGAATTTTTCTAGGAACTTCCCTCCATCAGCACCGTCCAAGGCGCGATGGTCCATCCCGAGGCAAATTGACATGACAGGTTTTTCTGCCAGTTGTCCATTGGCAACAAAAGGTTTTTTGGTGATGGCTCCCAAAGCTAAAATTGCTACTTCTGGAGGGTTAATAATGGGAATGAAGCTGTGTACTCCATACATTCCTAAGTTAGTAAGGGTAAATGTGCTTCCCGTAATATCTTCCTCTGAAAGCCTATTTTCCTTGGCTCTGGTAACTAAAACTTTAGTCTCCCTTGCCACAGATACGATATCCTTTTTGTTAACTCCTTTTATTACCGGAACCATCAAGCCTCTTTCAGTAACGACAGCAATTCCAATGTTGATGTTTTTAAACTTCTTCAAAAAAAGTTCTCCATGATCTACTTTGCTAAGAGTAGCGTTAAAGTTGGGAAACTCAGATAAGACAAGAGAAGTTATTTTAATAAGGATGTCGGTCAAAGAAACCTTTAGATCCTTGTCAGGCATTTCAGAGGTAAGAGTTTCTTTAAACTTTAGAGCAGAGCTCATATCTATTTCGGAAAAAAGATATATATGGGGCTTTTGGTTATAGCTCTCAAAAACTCTATGGGCAATTATCTTTCTTATTGGGGATAATTTCACTTCCTCGTATAGCTCTTGGTCTTTTCTTCCCTTCTTTTTTCTTTTAATAAACTCTTGGACTTCTTTTTCAGTAATGGGTTCTCTTTTCAACTCCCTATATACTTCTTCCAGTGGTATAGATTCTTCTCGGCAAAGTCGTTTTGCTGCCGGGGTGGCTCGAAAATCTAGTTTAGGATGAATTTCTTCTTGAGTGAAAGGACTTACCTCAGCTAATGATTCTTTTTTTTCACTGGCTGCACTTTCTAGTCTATGAGCAGGTTTTTCTGCTTGTAGCAAAGTTTCTACCTCGTTCATATCTTCATTTGAAGTAGCAATAACGCCAACCAGTTCTCCTACCTTGACTATTTCTCCTTCCCCGTGTAAAATCTTAGCTACTATTCCTGAAGCTGGGGCTTCTATCTCAACATTAGCTTTTTCTGTAGCAATTTCAAAGATGATCTCTTCCTTATCTACTCGATCTCCTTCCTTTTTGTGCCATCTGGTTATCTCGGCCTCCTTGGCTCTTAGGCTAAGTTTGGGAACGACAATTCTGATAATCATAAACTGTCCCTTCTCTTAGTAATTGATAGATTCATTCAGTTCCTACCCCATAACTTCTCTTATAGCTTTCTCTATATCTTCCTCTTGGGGAAGGATATAGTCTTCCAGTTCCGGAGCAAAGGGAATGGGGAAATGTTTTGCGCCCACGCGTTTTATGGGAGCATCCAGGGAGTAAAATCCTTGATCAGCAATACGAGCAGCAATTTCTCCTCCAAAACCCCCATGTGTCCAGGCCTCATGCACAATCACCACTCGCCCCGTTTTCTTAACTGAATTCAAGATTGTTTTATCATCAAGGGGAGTTAAGGTTCTCGGATCTATCACTTCCACTGAAATTTCACCCTTCAACTTTTGAGCAACTGATAGAACCTTGTGTATCGTAAGGGAATAGGCAACTACTGTTACCTCGGTTCCCTCACGTTTGATGTCAGCCTTACCCAAGGGAAGAAGATATTCTCCCTCGGGAACCTCTCCTTGGTAGTCGTAGAGTGCTTTGTGCTCAAAAAACATGATTGGATCATCACAGCGTATAGCCTCCTTTAAAAGCCCCTTGGCATCATAAGGTGTTGAGGGGGTGACCGTGATTAAACCTGGAACATGAGCAAACCAGGCTTCAAGACATTGAGAGTGATGTGCACCTGCTCTTATGTAGCCACCCATGGCTGTCCTGATAACTACAGGAACCATAGCCTTGCCCCCAAACATATAGCGAAATTTAGCAGTCTGATTATATATCTGATCCATCCCAAGGATGGCAAACTCATTGAAGGGGACATCAGCAATAACCCGGCAACCGGTACATGAGGCTCCAAGGGCTGCTCCAATTATAGCGGCCTCTGAAATCGCTGTATCCCTCACCCTCTCTGGGCCAAACTCATCGATAAGTCCCACAACAATTCCGTGTTCACCCCCATAACCTAAGTCCTCTCCCAGGATGAAGAGGCAGTCATCGCGTCTCATCTCCTGCTGGATGGCCTCCTTAATTGCTTGACCATAGGTAAGGGTTCTCATCTTACTCCATCTTCACAAATGTTGTAGCCAGTAGATCTTCTGTAGCGCTTTCAGGTTTTGGTTTAGGACTTTCCTGAGCGAACCCCACTGCTTCTTCTACTTTGGCTTTAACTTCCTGATCTATCTTATTGAGCTCAGCTTCTGGTACCATTTCTGTCTCCACAAGGTATGTGCGAAACCTGGGGATTGGATCATGCCTCTTACACTCCTCTATTTCCTCTTCAGTTCTATAGGCAGGAAATGATTCAATCTCTCCTTCAAAGTGTCCTGAGTGCCGGCACGTTTTACAGACGATTAAAGTAGGGCCTTCTCCTTTCCTTGCTCTATCAATGGCCTCGGCCGCCGTCTTGTATACCCGGATTACATCGTTTCCATCGATGGCCTTGCCAGGGATGCCGTAGGCCTTTGCTCTCACGGAAAGATCGGATATATTCGTGACCCGGGATATGGGCGTTGACACGCCATACCCATTGTTCTCACAGACGTAAATCACTGGAAGCCTCCAGGTTGAGGCCATGTTTAACCCTTCGTGGAAAGTCCCCTGATTGGTTGCACCATCTCCAAAGAAGCACACGGTTACCTGGTCGGTACCGCGAAGCTTTGCTGAAAGTCCTGCACCGGTAGCTATAGGAATCCCTGCTCCCACGATTCCGTTAGCTCCGAGCATACCGAGGTCAAAGTCGGCAATATGGAGGGAACCTCCCTTCGCCTTGCAGTAACCAGTCTCTCTTCCGAATATTTCGGCCATTATCTTTCTCAAATTACCTCCTTTAGCGATGAGGTGACCGTGACCTCGGTGAGTACTGGTAATGAAATCGTCCGGTCTTAAAGCAGCGCAGACTCCAGTCGCTATTGCTTCCTCCCCCAAGTAAAGATGAACAAAGCCATCTTGAAGACCCTGGCGGTATATCTCAGCCTCTCGTGTCTCGAAAGTGCGAATGGTGACCATTGTTTTGTACATCTTTAATAGCTTAACTTTGTCTAATTCCATGTTATCCTCATTGGCTATTGACTTCTCTCTATCCTTTGGTACGAACTATAGGTAACAACTTGTGATTCGTTGGCAATTTTATCAAAATCTGTTATTCGTTACTCATCCATCCGTTTTCACCTTAATCCATCTCTTTGTCTTGACCGATTCATCTATCGCCGTCAGCACCTCCTGGGCCTTTACGCCGTCATAAAAACTGGGCTCAGCGGGCTCATCTTCAGCAATAGCAACCAGAAAATCGTAGATTTCATTAACAAAGGTATCTCCGAACCCGATTATGTGGCCGGCTGGCCACCAATTCTTCATATATGGATGACATCCATCGCTTACCTGAATTCTCCGGAAACCTTGCATAAGACGAGGGTCCTCATTAGAGAAAATTTCTAGCTCGTTCATCTTCTCCATGTCAAAGATGAAGCTTCCTTTGGAGCCGATCACCTCGACTCTATTTTGATTTCTATGGCCATTCCCGTATCTGGTGAGCTCGAATATTCCCAGGGCACCGTTTTTAAATTTGGCCAGAAAAGAAGTAGCATCATCCACATCTACTTTCTTTTTTTTCTTTTCCAGCAATGGCTACTAGGCCGTCCTCTTTCACCGCTATTGGCCTTTCTTTAATAAAAGTAGTTTGCATTGCACTTAACTCTTCTAAATCTCCTATTAAATACCTTGCTAAATCAATAACATGAGCTCCCAGATCCCAAGAAGAGCCCCCACCGGCATCCTTTTTTCTTAGACGCCAGGCTAAAGGAAAATTAGGATTAACCAACCAGTCCTGGGAGTAAATACCCCTAAAGTGAAATATTCTCCCAATGTACCCTTCTTCAATTAATCTTCGAGCTAATTTAATCGCCGGAACTTTTCTATAATTGAACCCAACAGTATGCTTTACCCCAGCTTTTTCCGCCTCAGAAAGCATATCACGAGCATCTTCCACGCTTAATGCCAGTGGCTTCTCGCAGATAATGTGTTTACCCGCTCGGGCAGCGGCAATAGCTATATCTCTGTGAATAGTACTAGGAGCGGCAATATCGACTAAATTGATATCTTCTCTGCTGACAACCTCTTCCCAAGAGTCTGTCCATTCTTTCCACCCCCATCTCTTGGCTGTCTCTTCTAAATCATCCCCCTTGCCGCAGAGTATCTGTTTAATCGGTTGCAAGGGAGGCTCAAAAAAAATGGATAAATCGGTATAGGCGTGATTATGCGCCTTGCCCATAAACTTATGCCCAATCATACCTATCTTAATTTTTTGTTTCATTTTTCCCTCTAAAATCCCTACCTTCCCGCTCCTTTATAATTTGTATTCTTCAATTCTGCTCCTGAAACTGCCTTTTTTACTTTAATTCTGCTATTTCCATCACCTCCCTGTCAACATTTATCCTGCCATAGACATTTGAATTTCTCCGGCAGATCTCCTTATTCGTAATTCTACCTGTAAGACTACTTGTTTTGGTTCCTCCCTTTCTTTCCCAATTCGTTCTAGGAGGAGTTTCGCTGCTGTTTCTCCGAGTTCAAATGCTGGCTGAGCTACTACGGTTAAGGGAGGATCCATATATCTAAACCACGGTAGGTCATCAATAATTGCTAGTCCCATTTCCGCTGGGACTTGTATCCCTTTTTCTTGCAAAGCATTCATAGCCCCTAAGCCCATCATATTATTACAAGCCAATATGGCAGTGGGGGTAGAGGGGAGGGAAATAAGTTCTAGAGCTAAAGAATGACCACTCTGTACTTTAAAATTTCCAATCTTAATCAATTCGTCATCTCTGGGGAGAGCGTGCTCTTTTAGAGCTTCAAGGTAGCCACTCAATCTTTCTTTACCTGTGGAGATAACAAGAGGCCCTGTAATAATACCGATTCTCCTATGCCCTACCTCGATCAAATGTTTAGTAATAATTTGTGCTCCCTTCTGATTATCTACTAAAGCCGCATCAAGTTCTAGTTCGTCTATTCTTCGATCGAGTAAAACCACAGGAACTTTCTGCTGAACCAAAAAATTAATATGTTTGTTTTCGCCTCCAGACGTAACAATAATAAACCCATCCACTCGTTTACCATAGAGAAGAACTGTTAGTTGTTTTTCTTTTTCAATGTCATCATCGGTATTCGCTAAAATGATGCTGTATCTCTTTTTAGTTAGTTGTTTTTCGATACCCCGTACTACTTCAGGGAAAAAGGGGTTGGCGATGTCAGAGATAATTAAACCGACTGTATTCGTTCTTTTTCTTCTTAAACTTTGGGCAATTACATTAGGATGATAACTAAGTTCAGCCATTGCCTTAAGAACTCTTTGCTGAGTCGAATTGTCCACAAAACGAGTCTTGTTAATGACATGAGAAACAGTACTAACTGAGACTTTGGCTAATTTAGCTACCTGCTTCATAGTGACAGAAGTGTTTTTTTGCACGTTTTTCTCTTTACGTATGGGTTCTTTATGTTTTGAAGCTCTTTATAGTACCGACTAATTTGTAGTCTGATGACTAATTTCAGAAGGCCTTGAGAATAGAAAAAGGTTTACGCAATCGTTTTCCGTAACCACCACTAATAAATCATCCCTGCTTTTACTTTAAATTTCCCAAACGCTTGTTTATCACCCACTACAACAACGTTCCTCAACCCACGACTCAATTATCTTTTTCTTTTATAATGGAGTCACTAACGATGGCATCGCCTGCACTTTTTTCGCATGTGTTTTAAGACAAGTTATTTTTTTAGACAACGAGTCTATTATATTTTTTTTGCGGTTGCCCAATGGGCTTTATAATGGGTGTCCAAAGTGTTTCTTCTCCTGAGGTTGTAGATGGTAGAGCGTTTTCGCAACCGTTTTCCTTCATCGGGTATATTATATAACATAAAATTTCTTTGTCAAGGGGCCCCGCGTTAAGTCTGAAAAATTGAAAGTAAACTTGGGCTTTAAGGGGCTTTCAGGAGAAATAAAAGAAATATCTTCTATTCCATCTTGAACGCACTCCTAAAAATTCGTAATTATTTTACACTATGAGGAGTTTGCTTTAGTTTGAAAATTCCTTAGGGAGGTAAATCCCATGACAGGGTGACATTAAAAATAATGACACCTTGATAGTCCCAGGAAAGTATTATTATTCAGGAGATTTATACGCGTATCGAGGGACTTTCCCGAGATACTTCTTGACAACTCGCCCACCACAGGTATATTAACCATTAGTCAACTTGACAGGCCACATTAGTGAAAGATGGGAGGAAAAATAAGTGGATTTTAGTCTAAGCGATGATCAGAAGATGATTCTGGAGTTGGTGGAGGAAGTTAGCCGGGCTGAGTTTGCTCTTCGTGCTGATGAGATATCTAAAAAAGGAGAGTTTCCTGGTGAAAACATAAAGAAATTGACCGAATTAGACCTATTTGGGGTTACCATTCCCCAGGAATACGACGGACTGGGTATGGATTATCTCACCTGGACTCTGATCTCGGAGAAGATTTCTAAGGCTTGCGCTACTACCGGCTTGATTTTCGGAGCTAACCTACTCTGTACCTATCCTCTCATGGTATTTGGTACAGAAGATCAAAAGAGGAAATTTCTTCCCCCCCTGGCTAGAGGAGAGGCCCTGGGTGCTTTTGCTTTGACAGAACCAGAGGCAGGTTCAGATGCGGGAAATGTTCAGACCATCGCCAAAAAAGGAGAGGATCATTATACTCTCAATGGTAGTAAAATTTTCATTACTAACGGGGAAGTTGCTCATACATATATTGTTATTACCACCATGGATCGGAGCCTGGGACCACGGGGGCTGACTGCTTTCATCTTGGAAAAAGGAACATCTGGTTTTAGCTTCGGACAGCACTTTGAAAAGATGGGACTGAGCGCTTTGCCCAACGTGGAGTTGATTTTCCATGATTGCAGAGTTCCCAAAGAGAACCTTTTGTACAAAGAGAAAAGGGGCTTTCGGGTAGCAATGCAGACCTTCGCTGCCGGAAGAATTGGAGTGGGGATTGGAGCTTTGGGAGTAGCAGAAGCTGCCTTTGAGGAAGCTAAAAAATATTCTAAGCAGCGTGTGCAGTTCGGAAGATCCATCTCCAGTTTTCAGGCTATTCAGCATACTTTGGCTGACATGGCTACCGAGATAGAGGCAGCTAAGTACCTTCTTTATCGAGCTGCCTGGCTTCTTGATCAAGGAAAACCTTTTGAAAAACTCGCTTCTATGGGCAAACTATACGCCTCGGAGGTAGCCATGAAGGTGACTACCAAAGCAGTCCAGATTCTGGGAGGTTATGGTTATACTAAGGATTATCCGGTTGAGCGCTATATGCGGGAAGCCAAACTTTTTGAGATCATTGAGGGAACCTCAGAAATCCAAAGGGGTGTAATCGCCAATAAAATTCTTAAGGAATGAAGTATGGACATCATTGTTTGTATTAAGCAGGTTCCCGACACGGAACAGTTGCAAAAAGTAAAGGTTGATCCCCAGACCAATACTCTCGTTAGAGAAGGTGTTCCTGGCATTATAAATCCATTCGACGAAAATGCCATTGAGGAGGCCTTGAGACTGAAGGAGAAAAAAGGAGGCAAGGTTAATGTTCTTTCTATGGGTCCTTCGCAGGCAGAAGAATCTCTAAGGAAAGCTCTGGCTATGGGGGTGGACGAAGCGGTGCTTTTGTCAGATGGATTGTTTGCCGGCTCCGATACTCTGGCTACTTCTTATACTCTGGCCATGGCCATTAAAAGAATAGGGCTATTTGACTTGATACTTCTGGGTAAGCAGGCTATTGATGGAGATACCGCCCAGGTTGGGCCGGGACTGGCTGAGTGGCTCAATTTACCTCAGGTAACTTACGCTCGAAAGATAGAGGTTAATGAAAATAAAATTAGAGTAGAGCGTGTTTTAGAAGACGTATTTGAAGTGGTTGAGTCGCCGCTTCCTGTGGTGGTTACAGTAACCAAGGATATAAATGAACCTCGCTATCCTTCCCTGAGAGGACTTATCAGAGCAAAAAAGGAAAAGATACCCATCTGGACTGCTGAAGATTTGCCTTTAGACAAGAGGAGAATTGGATTAGAAGGATCTCCCACACAAGTAGTTAAAGTTTTTATCCCTCAGCCTCCGAGGAAAGGTGATATCCTTTCTGGAGAAATTTCTCAAGTGGTGGATAAGTTGATTTTGGAAATAGAGAAAAGAAGTATAATTTAATGAGAAAGATCAAGATAATAGTTGAAAAATGTAATGGCTGTGAGGAATGTTTATCCAGTTGTCTTTTCTCCGCTATCAAGATCGAGAATAAAAGGGTGAGGATACTGGACAATTGCAATCTCTGCGGAGCCTGCATAGATGCCTGCCCCTTTCAGGCCATTGTATTGGAGAAAGAAAAGACCCTGGTTGATCTATCTTCTTACCGGGGAGTATGGATATTTGTCGAACAACGCAAGGGTGAGATTATGCCGGTAACTTATGAGCTTCTGGGGATGGGTAGGACTCTGGCCAATGATCTGGGGGAGGAACTTTCTGGGGTTCTTTTAGGCAGCCACATGAGAGGAAAAGCAGAAGAGCTTTTGAATTACGATTTAGAGAAAATCTATTTGATAGAGGATCCTCTTCTTGAGTCTTATCGGACGCATCTTTATACTCAGGTCATAGTCGATTTAGTGAACCACAAAAAACCCGAGATTATTTTAATGGGAGCTACCAGTCTCGGTCGGGATCTTGCACCTCGGGTGGCAACTCGCCTCCAAACTGGCTTAACTGCTGATTGTACAGGGCTTGAGATAGATAAAAAGGAGAGGAACTTAATTCAAACCAGACCTGCTTTGGGAGGGAATATTATGGCTAGGATTATTTCACCTTATCATCGTCCCCAGATGGCTACAGTTAGACCCAAGGTGATGAAAAGAGCCAGGCCTGGCCATAGTAAAAAGGCAGAGATTATAGAGATTGAACCCAAGGTCAGTCAAGACAATGAGGCAGTAAAAATTATCAGTCTTATCAGGGAGGAAAAGGAGGCAGTTGACCTGCAGGGGGCAGAGATCATTGTCTCCGGTGGTCGGGGACTGGGAAAACCGGAGAATTTTTCCCTTATCAGAAAATTAGCCGATCTTTTGGGAGGAGCTGTGGGGGCCTCCCGGGCGGTAGTAGATGCTGACTGGATTCAGCCCTATCATCAAGTAGGACAGACGGGGAAAACTGTTCAACCTAAGCTCTATATAGCCTGTGGTATCTCCGGGGCTATTCAGCATCAGGTGGGAATGAGAACCTCAGAGGTAATTGTTGCTATCAACAAAGATCCTGAGGCTCCTATTTTCAACATTGCTACTTACGGCATTGTCGAGGATCTTCATAAATTTTTGCCAGTATTGATAGAGAAACTGGAAAAAAGAGGAAAGTCCTGAGGGACTCTGAGAAAATGGCTTTTATTGCTGATTTTCATATTCATTCTAAATTTAGTCGAGCCACATCAAAGGATATGGATATTTCCCATCTTGATGAGATGGCTAAGCTAAAGGGAATTGATCTGGTAGGAACGAGCGATTTTACTCATCCGGTCTGGTTAGATAGTTTAAAGAGAACTCTTTCTCCTGAAGAAGACGGGCTTTACCGGTTCAGAAATACTCTGTTTATTTTAACTACAGAGGTAAACAATATCTTTTATGCTCATGGGGCGACTCGCAAAATTCATAATTTGATTTTCGCGCCCAGCTTCGATGTGGTGGAGAAAATAAATAAAAATCTGGCCAGTTTTGGGGATTTGCACTCCGATGGACGTCCTACTTTGAAGATGGAAGCAAAGGATTTAGTGGAGGCTGTTCTAGGTATAGATGAGGATGCTTTCATTGTTCCTGCTCATATCTGGACTCCTTGGTTTTCTTTGTTTGGGGCTAATTTTGGATTTGATTCTATTGAGGAGTGTTTTGGAGAATACACAAAGTATATCTATGCTCTGGAGACAGGCCTGAGTAGTGATCCCCAGATGAACTGGCGAGTTTCCAGCCTGGATAGATTCACCCTCATCTCCAATTCTGATGCTCATTCTCCGTCCAGATTAGGAAGAGAAGCCAATGTCTTTTCTTACAGAATAGGCTATGAGGGTATCAAAAAGATTTTCAGGGAAAAAAACAAGGAAGAATTCCTCTACACTGTAGAGTTTTTTCCACAGGAAGGAAAATATCATTATGATGGTCACCGCGGGTGTGGCCTTTGCTTTTCTCCCAAAGAGAGTCGAAAGTATAAAAATCTGTGTCCTAAATGTGGCAAGCCTCTGACCATAGGAGTAATGCATCGAGTGGAGACTCTGGCAGATAGGGATGAAGGCTTCAGAGGAACTGAAGATAACATTCCTTTTAAACATCTCATTCCTCTATCAGAGATCATCGCCGAAGCTTTGGATCAGGGTGTTGATACCAAAGCTGTGGAGGAGCGATATAGGGGAATTACTCAGCGGCTGGGGGGTGAGTTTAAAGTATTGTTGGAGGTTCCAGAGAGCGAACTCTCTCGATCAATATCTTCCAGAGTCGTAGAGGGTATAATGCGGGTAAGAAAGGGAAAGGTAAAGATAAAATGTGGTTACGACGGGATTTACGGAGAGGTAAGAGTATTTGACGAGGAAGAGAAAAGCTTAGAAAAACAGCTCGATCTTTTCTAGTGATTAGATTCCTTGATTCCTCAGGAAAAGATTTATACGCGTATCGAGGGAAGAGTCCCGAGATTCTCTTGACATTTCTCTTTAGTTACAT
>JABUBK010000169.1_pt1 | contig 13928 bp, 11 predicted proteins | sample 7332671 | NCBI WGS metagenome assembly JABUBK01 (sample SAMN07256342, study PRJNA390944) | subsurface metagenome | isolation source: Methane hydrate marine sediment | place: Pacific Ocean: Eastern North Pacific, ODP site 1244 | collected 2002
ATTCATTTCTCAATGTACAAGAACATGTTGTTTGTAAACACATCTCTTAAATAGTTCAAATTATTTTTAAAATTCTATGTAATGAGTTAATTAAAAAGAACAAGTTTATGAGAAATAAATTGCAGAAACTGGAAAATATAATAAATAAGGTAAAAAAATATAATCCTGATGTAGATTACCAATTAATTGAAAAATCATTTAAGTTAGCAGATAAAAAACATGATGGTCAGTTCAGGAAATCTGGTGATCCATTCATATTTCACCCATTGGGAGTAGCAGATATAGTTACAGACATGAAATTAGATACTATTTCAATAGTTTGCTCTATTCTCCATGACATAATAGAGGATACCGATGTTGAGTTATCCCATGTTAAGAAGGAATTTGGCAAAAGCGCAGCTATTATAATAGATGGCTTAACTAAAATAAATAAAATCTCTTTTAAGACAGTTGAGGAAGAGCAAGCTGAAAATTTAAGAAAAATGATAATTGCCATGTCTGAAGATATAAGAATAATTCTCATAAAATTGGCGGATAGATTACATAATATGAGAACATTAGACGCTCTTTCTCCAGAAAGACAAAAGATAAAAGCGAAGGAGACATTAGATATTTTTGTCCCTCTTGCTCATAGGTTAGGGATGTCTCAATTAGAGGGGGAGTTGGAAGATTTATCTTTTAGATATTTATATCTCAAGAAATTCAATGAAATTGTACACATGGTTGAACAAAAGCAAAAAGAAAGAGAAACTCAGATAAATAAGACTATTGATATTTTAAATGACAAATTGAGGAATTTTAAAATAAAAGCTGAGATTACTGGTAGAGCCAAGAATTTTTATAGTGTTTATATGAAGATAACAAAGCGTGGTGTAATTTTTGATGAGATATACGATTTGACAGCAGTTAGGGTAATTGTTGATGATTTGAAAGATTGTTATGGTACTTTGGGAATTATTCATTCATTATGGAAACCTATCCCTGGTAAATTTAAAGACTATATTGCAAATCCAAAGTTCAATCTTTATCAATCATTGCATACATCTGTTATAGGTCCAGGAGGTAAACCCATAGAAATACAAATTAGAACATGGTCTATGCATAAAACTGCAGAATATGGAATAGCAGCACACTGGAAGTATAAAGAGGGTAAAATAAAAGATGATAAAGAGTTTGAAGAGAGAATTTCGTGGTTAAGAGAAATGCTCCAGTGGCAAAAAGAACTTTCGGATCCAAAAGATTTTATGGAATCATTAAGACTTGATCTATTTCATGATGAGGTATTTGTATTCACTCCAAAAGGTGATGTTGTCAGACTACCATTGGGTTCAACTCCAATTGATTTTGCTTATCATATACATACTGACGTGGGTCATAGTTGTATTGGTGCAATGGTTAATAATAGAATGGTCTCCTTAGAAAGATCCCTTAGAAGTGGAGATATAGTTAAAATATTGACTTCAAAAACTATTGGAAAACCGAGCAGAGATTGGTTGAATATTGTAAAAACTGCCAGAGCTAAAAGTAAAATTAAACAATGGTTTAGAAGAAGGGAAAGGGAAGAGGATAGAACCACGGGAAGGGATCTTTTGAGTAAGAATTTAAGAAAACAGGGACTTTCACTACAATCCATTGATCAATATATACTATCGGAAATTTCACAAAAATTCGGTTTTGAGAATATTGATACTTTATTAGCGCAAATTGGTGCAGGAAAATTATCAGCATATCAAGTAACCACAAAAATTATTAATACCATAAGCAAGTCCGTTGAACCTGAAGAAGAGACAATAAAACCAAGGGAAATTATAAAAGAGGAAGTAGAAGGAGGATATACTAAGTCAGTTGTAGTTAGTGGGATGGAAGATTTACTGATAAGATTATCCCGGTGTTGTAATCCAGTACCAGGTGATGATATAATCGGCTACATTACACGTGGAAGAGGTATAAGTGTTCATAGGACAGATTGTCCAAATATTCAAAATCTCTCTCAAGATGCCGAGAGATTTATAGAAGTAATGTGGGATCTAACAAAACCGTCTCTTTTTAAGGTTGAAATAGGTATAGATGCGATAGATAGAATTAATCTTCTAAGAGATATAACGGAGGTAATTTCTGATTATAATTTGAACATAACAAATATTGCTGTGAAAAGAAAAGAATCAGAGAATGAAGTTACAATTAGATTTATTTTAGAAATTGGGGATGTAATTTTGCTTAATAAATTATTGGACGATATAAAAAATATTGGTTCAATTTATGACAGTTATAGAACCACTCCCGGAATAGATAGATAATCCTTAAATTAGAATTATTTATGTGATAAAGAGATAATTAGAGAATTAAGAAATTAGGATTTTTCTCAAAATATAGGTTAGATAATTAATAATAAATTAGAAGTGTTACTTAAGTGGAGAGATAATGCATAAATTGGAGGTTAAGAAGCTTATACTGGGTTATTTTATGGTAAATTGCTATATTGTATACACTTCAAATTCAAAGGATGCGATAATAATAGATCCTGGTGCAGATCCTCTGCAAATTTTGGATTTTATAAATAGAAAAGAATTAAATGTTAAATATATTATAAATACTCATGGACATTATGATCATATTGGTGCCAATAATGAAATAAAATCTGTATTAAATTCAACAATTTATATTCATAAATTAGATGAGAAGATGCTGAGTAGTCCAACAAAGAATCTATCATTATTTTTAGGCAAACTTTATAAAACTAAAGCGGATGGATTTGTTGAAGAAGGAGATGAATTTAAAATAGATAATAAGGTATTTAAAATATTACATACGCCTGGTCATACACCTGGTAGTATGAGCATTATGGTTAATGATTCTCTATTTTGTGGAGATCTCGTTTTTAAGGATGGAATTGGTAGAACAGATTTATTTGGTGGTTCTTCAAAGGATTTAGCTTTATCTATTAAAAATAAAATATTAATTTTAAATGATGATTTAAAATTATATCCTGGTCATGGACCAGAAACTACAGTTAAATATATAAAAGAAAATAACTATATGGTAGATTATATTTTGAAATCAGAAAAATTAAATTTTTAGAGGAGTAAATTTTGAAATTTCAGACACCCAGGGGAACAAGAGATATATTATATCCAGAAGTTGAATATAGAAATTATATATTTGAAAAGTCAAGAGAGCTTTTTAAAATATATGGCTTTAAAGAGATTGTAACTCCTACTTTTGAGCAGACTGAGGTATTTACAAAAGGTATAGGAGAAGCCAGTGATATAGTTTCAAAGGAGATGTACACATTCAAGGATCGAAAGGGGAGATCTCTTACACTGAAACCGGAAGGTACTGCTCCTGTTGTGCGTTCTTTTGTACAAAACAAAATGTATGGTAAACCTTTACCAATAAAACTTTTCTATTGTAGCCAGATGTTTAGGTATGAAAGACCCCAGGCGGGAAGAAGTAGAGAATTTTCCCAGGTAGGAGTAGAAATTTTAGGAACTATCGACCCTCTTGCAGATGTTGAAGTCATATCCTTAGTAATTAATTTATATAAGGAACTGGGAATAACTCAAACTAAACTTTTCATAAATAGCATGGGTTGTAGAAATTGCAGAAGAGATTATTTAAAAGACTTGGTAAATTTTTTGAAAATAAGAAGCAAAAAATTATGTAAGGATTGTAATTTCAGGATAAAGAAGAATCCACTTAGGGTATTTGATTGCAAGAATGAAAATTGTAAACAAATACTTGCTGACTCTCCAACTTTAAAAGACTACATCTGTTCTGAATGTAAAGAACATTTTGAGAAAGTATTAAAAGGACTCAAAAGTTTGAATATAAGTTATCAATTAAATGATAGATTAGTTAGGGGATTTGATTATTATACAAAAACAGTTTTTGAGGTAACTACACCAGAATTAGGAGCTCAGGATGCAATATGTGGAGGTGGAAGGTATGATTATTTAATAGAGGATTATGGAGGTCCTCCAACCTTTGCAGTTGGAGTTGCAATAGGTGTTGATAGAACTGTAAATGTCATGATGAACATGAGTATAAAACCATTTTCTGAAAAAAATATTGAAGTATTTATTATTACCATCAATGATGAGTTAAAAGAAAAAGCTTCCATACTTCTTGATAAATTAAGAGGAAATAAGATTTCTTCTGATATGGATTACTGTAATAGAAGTCTTAAAGGTCAATTCAGAATGGCAGATAGATTAAAAGTAAAATATGTTTTAATCCTTGGTGAAAAGGAATTAGCAGATAATAAAGTATCATTAAAGGAAATGGAAACAGGACAACAGCTCCATATTAATTATGATAATGTAATAAATTATATGAAGGATAAAATAAATGTCAGATGAAAAATTTAAAATTTCACAAAAAATTCTGCATAATTCACCAGTAAGGAAAAATAGATACAGAGATTATTGGTGTGGAAATATTTCAAAGAAGAATATCGGAAATAAAATTAAATTAAGTGGTTGGGTTCAAAAAAGGAGAGATTTAGGAAATATCATTTTTATAGATTTAAGGGATAGAACCGGTATAGTTCAAGTAGTTTTTGATCCTGATATAAGCAAAGAAAGTCATAGATTATCTAAAAAATTGAGGTCAGAATATGTTATAACCGTTGAGGGAAAGGTAAGGCAAAGACCTGATGAGTCAATAAATTATGAATTGAGAACTGGTGAAGTAGAAGTTATTTCAGAAAAACTTGAAATATTGAATGAATCAAAAACCCCTCCATTTTTAATTAAGGATGATATAGAAATAGATGAAAAATTAAGATTTAAGTATAGGTATCTCGATTTTCGTAGACCTATTATTTTAAAAACTTTTATTTTTAGGGATAAGATTATAAAAGCTGTAAGAGAATTTCTAATGGGTCAAGGTTTTGTAGAGGTTGAGACACCAATACTTGCAAAAAGTACTCCTGAGGGAGCAAGAGATTACTTAATACCAAGTAGAGTACATAAAGGAAGTTTTTATGCTTTACCTCAATCACCTCAATTATTTAAACAGATACTTATGATTTCAGGTTTTGAAAGGTATTTTCAGATTGCAAAGGTTTTTAGAGATGAGGATGTAAGAGCTAATAGACAGCCCGAACACACTCAAATAGATATTGAGATGTCATTTGTGGATGTAGAGGATATATTCAAATTAAATGAGGAAATGCTTAAATATTTGTTTGAAAAATGCCTTGGTATAGAGTTAAAAACTCCATTTGAAAGGAAAAAATATTCTAAAGTTATAGATATGTATGGAACAGATAAACCTGATCTAAGATTTGGTCTACATATAGTGGATGTAACTGAAGAGCTTTATTCAACTGATTTTCAAATATTCAGAAAAGTCATAAAAAAGAAGGGAAAAATAATAGGAATAAATGTAAGAGGAGCAGCAAAAAAATTCACAAGGAAAAAATTAGATGAACTATCAGAAGTTGCTAAGAATCTTGGAGCTATGGGAATTTTTTGGATAATAATAAAAGAACTGGGAGAAATTCAGTCACCCATTGTAAAATATCTTAAAGATGTGGAAAAAAATACAATCCTAAATAAATTTGAAGCAAAAGCAGGTGATTTATTAATTCTGATGGCTGATTCGTCTGATAAGGCAAGCACAATTTTGGGTCAAATAAGATTATATTTAGCAGACAAGTTAAGTTTAATTCCTAAAAATACATATAAAATTTTATGGGTTTATGATTTTCCATTATTCGAATGGGAAGAAGAGGAGAATAGATATCAACCAATGCATCATCCTTTCACTTCACCAAATGAAGAAACTATTAAATTTTTAAAAACCAATCCTTCAAAAGTGAGGTCGAAACATTACGATTTAGTATTAAATGGTAGTGAGATTGCTGGTGGTTCCATTAGAATTAATAATAGTAATTTGCAGAAAGAAGTATTTAGAATCTTAGGTCATGAGCAAAAAGAGATAGAAGATAATTTTGGTTTTTTGTTAGAAGCATTTGAATATGGAGCTCCGCCACATGGCGGAATTGCATATGGCTTTGATAGATTAGTTGCTGAGTTGTTACAAAAAAAATACATAAGAGATGTAATAGCATTCCCAAAGACTCAAAAAGCTACCTGTCTTTTAACGGGTGCACCTGATGAAGTTACCAAAGAACAGCTTGAAGAACTAAATATAAAGATAATTAAAAACAAAAATTAAATATAAAATTAAAAAAGTCAAATAATTTAATACAAGGTAATAGAAGGTAGTAACAGAATATAAAGTAAAAGTAGAATAAAATTGGAGGTAATTTCTATAAAAATTATAAAAATTTTTATTTGAATGGTATAAAATTTTATGATAGTATAAAAACATAGCCTATCTTGTTTGTAGTTTGGTGTCTATTTGAATCAACAAATTAACATAGGGAGCTATTACTTTGGCAATGGGATTGACGCCTCTGTAGAGTGGAACAACGAAGTTGTCAGGACAGCACCCACTTTCTTAGAGCGGGTTCAAAGATAAGCAAATTACGGCAGGGTGGGTTTGTTATTTTTAAATATAGTTTAAACTTATTCAAACTCAATGTTTTATTAAACTTAAAATTTTTAATAAGCTTCGTAGTAGGTTTTCCCCGTCATTTTCAACAAAAAATTCCATATAAATCTATAATATTCTATTTTGTGAACATTACTTAATAATTCTAAGCCCGATTTCTTATTAGATTTACTGTATATATATTTATATAAGTATTATCTGTTAGAAGAATATACCTAAAACTTCCAATAATATCTTTTGTGGCAATTCTATTTTCTAAAATAATATGAGGTAGTTATGGTATAATCAAAAAAATTTCTAAATTAACTATTAAATAAGATTTTTAATTTAAAATCAAAAAATAAGAAATTAATTGTTGGAGGTTGAAGATGCAATTTGCACCTTTTGAGATAGCTATAATTGTATTTTTTGCAGTATTCATAATTATTTCTATAATTCTAACTATAAAAATAACTACTACACTAAAGTCATTAAATAAAGTACTTGTTGATTTAAGAAAGGAATTAATTCCGAATCTTAAAAAATTGAGTACTACATTAGATATAGTTAATTCTGAATTAGGTGGTATTGATAAAATTATAAGTACTGTTCTTAGCACAACTAAAAGAGCTGATAACATAACAAAATTTGCTCAAGAGATGATTTTTGCTCCAGTTTCTAAAATTGGTGGAATTTTGGCTGGGTTACTTAAAGTAGTGTTAAAAATTGGGGAAAAAGAATAAAAATAAGAAATATTAAGAGCTTTGGGTATACTTTCTTGGCTGAAAATGCTTGCGAAAGTATACCACAAAGCTTATGAGAAATTTGGTTTAACAAAATATTAAATGTTCGTTAAAGAATAAAAAATAGAATAATTAATAAAAGATTAGATTTAAACAGAATAAATTAATTTAGTTAAATTTTAATTATTTTCTATTTAATTAAAAGTTATGGAAAGATATAAGAGAACTACAATAATAATTTGGGCTATAATTGGTGCTTTAATAATTCTATCTGCATTTTTTTATTTTTTGTATTTGTTGAAACCAATCTTTACTCCAATACTAATTGCAATTGTTTTAACATATATATTAAATCCAATAGCAGTATTTTTTGAAAAAAGAACGGGTAGAACAGGTGCTATAATAATAGCATTTTTAATTTTTCTTCTAATATTTGTACTCTTTTTTACAGCTTTTATTCCGAAACTAGTTGTTCAATTTAAAAATTTTGGACAGAGATTTCCCGATTATTTAAAAAATATAGAAGCTACTTTACTATCATATGAGGGATATTACCAAAGAGTTATTGAAACTGAGCAATTGGAAGGAGTACTTGATGAAATAACAAATACAGCAAGGAATTTCATAATATCAATTGCTGCTAAAGCACCAGAATTTACAAAGAATATTTTCAAATTCCTATTTAATATTTTTGTAGCAATCATATGTTCTTTCTATTTCTTAAAAGATAAAGAGAAATTAAGAGAGGGTCTATTTGAAATTATCCCCTCAAAATACTCACATGAGATTAATTTAATATTACAGAAAGCAAATAATTCCATCTCAATCTTCTTTAAAGGACAACTAGTAGTAGCATTAATTATTGCAGTATTTTATATCATAGCACTCTCAATTTTTAAAATTGAATTTGCTCTTATACTCGGTTTAATTATGGGACTATTCAACATAATACCCTATATAGGTCCAGTAATTGGAGCTATCCCCCCAGTTTTAGTGGCGCTTTTTGATTCACCATGGAAAGCTTTGGGTATTATTATTGTCTTTGTTGTAATTAATTGGATAGAGGAATTAGCAATCAGACCACAGATATTGGGACAAGGTTTAGGTCTACATCCAATAATAGTGATTTTTGCTCTAATTATTGGAGGTACCCTTTTTGGTTTTGTGGGATTGATTTTATCAATTCCAATTGCAGGATTTATTCAAGAACTTATATATCATTATATATTAGAAAGAAAAGAGAATATTACATAAGAGCATAAAAGGTTTTGGTTAAAAAATACAATAAGTTTATTCAAATAAGAGGTAATTATTGAGAAGTAATGATATTAGAAATAAATTTTTAGAATTTTTTAAAAGCAAAAATCATTTAATAATTCCATCATCAAATTTGATATCCTCTGATGATCCGACAGTTCTTTTAACTACTGCTGGTGTTCAACAGGTAATGCCATTTTTTTCAGGGTTAAAAGAGCCTCCCTCAAAGAGATTAACATCATGCCAAAAATGCTTCAGGACCACAGATATTGATAATGTTGGTCTAACTCCAAAGCATCTAACCTTTTTTGAGATGTTAGGAAATTTCTCAGTAGGTGATTATTTTAAAGAGGAAGCAATTTATTGGGCATGGGAATTTATTGTAAAGATATTAAGAATCAATCCTGATAGATTGTGGGTAACAGTATTTCAGGGAGATGATGAAATCCCTCCAGATAACGAAGCAATTGAAATATGGAAAAGAGTTGGAATTCCAGCTGACAGAATTTGTAGATTTGGTAAAACTGACAATTTCTGGGGACCACCGGGAGAAAAAGGTCCGTGTGGTCCATGTAGTGAAATACATTTTGATAGGGGTAAGGAATATGGCTGCAAGAAAGAGGAGTGTGGTCCAAATTGTGAGAATTGTGATAGATTCATTGAGGTATGGAATTTGGTTTTTACTCAATATGATTTTGATGGGGAAAAATATACCCTTCTGCCACAAAAGAACATAGATACTGGAATGGGACTTGAAAGATTAGCAGCTATTATGCAAAATGTTCAGTCAGTCTTTGACACTGACCTTTATAAAGAAATAATAGAAGAAACTGAAAATTTATCAAATAAAAAGTTTGGAATAAATTGCAATTTAGATAAGTCATTTAGAATAATTGCAGATCATTTAAAGGGAGCGACTTTTTTAATATGTGATGGGGTATTTCCATCAAATGAAGGAAGAGGTTATGTTTTAAGAAGAATCATAAGAAGATCAATTACAAATGGGAAGAGCTTGGACATTAAAGATGAATTTGCAACAAAGATATCTGAAGTAGTAATAAATTTAATGAAAGATGTTTATATAGAACTTGAAAAAAATAGAGAGTATATATTAGATGTATTGGAAACAGAAGAAAAAAAATTCTTAAAAACTTTAGAGAAGGGAATTAGAATTCTGGAAGACAATATCGATACTTTAAAAAAATTAAAAAAATCCGTAATACCTGGAAATGTTGCTTTTAAATTATATGATACATACGGTTTTCCCATCGATTTGACTAAGGATATAGCGAGAAAATATGACTTTGATGTTGACACGAAATCATACTCAATTTATATGGAACAACAAAAAGAGAGAGCAAGATTGGGTAAGAGTTTCTTTAATAAAGGAGAGGAAATCTTGAAGATATATTCACCTATTATAAAAGAGGTAAAGAGTAAATTTGTTGGGTATGAAAAGGATTTTGTTGAAACAGATATAGTTGGGATAATTTCAAACGGAGTTAAAGTTAAATCAGTATCCAGTGGAGATGAAGCAGAAATTGTGATTGAAAAGACTCCATTTTATGCTGAAAAAGGGGGTCAGGTAGGAGATATCGGGTGGATAAAATCAAAAACTGGAAAATTTGAGGTGATTAACACATTTCCAGTTGACAATATATTAAATTCTCATCATGGAAAAGTAATTGAAGGTAAGATAAAAGTGGGGCAAAGTGTCGAAGCCAAAATTGATATTGAAAATAGAAGAACAATATCTAAAAATCATACAGCAACTCATTTACTACACCGGGCTCTAAGAAAAATATTTGGTGAACATGTAAAACAATCAGGCTCCTTAGTAGATTCCAGAAGACTTAGATTTGATTTCACACATCATACTTCACTTTCAAATGAGCAAAAGAAAAGGGTAGAAAATCTTGTTAACAAAATGATATTGGGTAATCATGAAGTAAGGGCATTTATAACATCTCAGGACTATGCCAAAGAAATAGGTGCGATTATGATATTTGGAGAAAAATATGAAGATTTTGTTAGAGTCCTTGAAATAGGTGATTTTTCCAGAGAACTTTGTGGAGGCACACATGTTGGAAATACTGGTTCAATAGGTTTATTTAAAATAATAAGTGAGGAATCAATAGGAGCTAATTTAAGAAGAATAGAAGCAGTTACAGGTAAGGAAGTAATAAATTATATAAATAGACAGGATGAGATAATTTCAAATCTCTCAGAATTATTATCTGTTGAAAAAGAAGATATAGTAGAAAGAACAAAAAAACTAATTGAAGAATTAAAAAAAAGAAAATCCAAATTAGAAAAGATTAAGGAAAAAGAAATCTCACTGGAATTAGAGAAAATAATAAGCTCCTGTGAGGAAAGAGATAATATAAAGATTTTCTCAGGTATTTTAAAATTAAGGAGCATGAAAGATTTGCAATCAATAATAAGAACTATTCAGAAGAAATATAAAGACAGCTTCATAATATTGGGATCAATTTTTGATAATAAATCTTATCTAATAGCTGCTGCTTCTGGAAAAGCATTAGAAATTGGTATAAATTGTGATGAGATAATAAGAAATGTATCTCAATATATTGATGGTGAAGGTGGGGGAAAGAAAGATTTTGCTCAAGCTGGAGGAAAAAATCCAGAGGGAACACAAATTGCAATCGATAAAGCAAAAAAAGTTATAAAAAAGCTATTAAACAAGGAGCAGAATTAATATATCTTTTATTTTTCCAATATATCATTTTTATATTTGATATTTCATCTAAAACATTTCTAAAAAATTTTTATTTTTCTTATACAAGATTCCGATATGAAAAAAATGGGTTTGGATTGGGGTGAGAAGAGAATAGGAATTGCACTCTCAGATGAATTATTAACTTTAGCTCACCCGTTAAATATAATAGAAAATTCTTCCAGGACTAAAAAAATCTTAAAAGATATCATTCAAAAAGAAGAAGTCGACGAAGTAATTGCAGGGTTTCCTATTACCTTAAGAGGTGAAATAGGCAGGCAAGCGGTGATGGTAAAAAAGCAAGTTGAAGAAACCTTCAGAAATTTAGAAGTGAAATTAACTTTTTGGGATGAAAGATTTTCAACTTCTCATGCAGAGAAAATATTAAAAAGAATAGGTTTAGATTATAAGAAAGGAAGACAAATTAGATATAAATATAAAAAAAAGGATAGAAAAATTGTTAAAGAATTAGACAATAAAATAGCAGCATGTCTAATTCTTCAAAGCTATTTAGATTATCTAAAAGGAAGGATAAAGAAAGATTAGAATATTTGTTTTATAGCTGATTTTAAATAAGGAAATTTGAAGGAATAAAACATTTAAAATGGAGTTATTTTAAGAAGAGAAATCACTGAAATTAAATATATTCTTAAATTATTTTACTAGGAAAAAGGCAAAAAATAAAAAATGAAAATACGACGTAAATCATTCATATTACCATTACTCATAATATTTATATTTTTAGTTTTATTGATATTGGGAGAATTTTATATTTTAAAAAACTTTTATGAAGTTTTATTTAAACCTTATGATGCTTCAGGAAAAGTTGAAGTCATAATTCCAGAAGGAACATCTACAAAAGAAGTTGCTAAAATTTTAGAAGAAAAAAAAGTAATAAAAAATTCATGGCTTTTTCAATATTACATTAGAAGTAAAAAACAGGATAAAAATATAAAATCTGGAGAGTATGAATTTGAATATTAATTCTTCATATGCGGTTGTCATTGGAAAATTAATTCAAGGACCTCCACAACCAGAAACATATACATTCACTATACCTGAAGGTTATACATTATACGAGATTGCTGAAAAGGTTGAAGAGAGTACTCCAATTTCTAAAAAAACATTTATATGCAATGCAAATATTGAGGATTATAATTATGAATTTTTGAATGATGTTGAAAGTTTAGAAGGATTTTTATTTCCAAAAACATATACTTTCTTAAAGGGAACATCCGCTCATGACATAATAAATGAATTTTTAAAACAGTTTAAAGAGGAAACTAAAAATTTAAATTTTGATTTAGCAAGTCAAAAAAATTTAACTATAAAAGACATAATAGTTATTGCTTCCTTGATTGAAAGAGAGGTTTACATTCCTAAAGAGAGAGAATTAGTTTCAGCGGTTATATATAATAGACTTAAGGGAGATATGCCATTAGCAATAGATGCGACAATAAGATATGTTCTTAATAAATGGGATGACGAATTAACTCAATCAGATTTATCAATTGACTCTCCCTATAACACAAGGATATACAGAGGGCTCCCCCCGACACCAATCTGTAATCCCGGGATAGAGTCAATAAAAGCAGCCCTTAATCCTGCAGATGTTGATTATTTATATTTTGTAGTTGATGATGAGGAAAAACATAGTCATTTTTTTACAAATTCAGAGACTGAATTTTATAATTTTTTAAATAATTTAGAAAAGTAAATTTTAAATGGTAAAATGAAAAAACCTTTTTTTTGTCCAAATTCTTATTATTCTTCAATATACGATATTGATTTAGAAAACCTAATATCATTGGGGATAAAAGGATTAATTATTGATTTAGATAATACCATAATACCCCATAAAATATTTATTGTTTCTGAAGAGATCAGTTCATGGTTTAAAAATCTCAAAGAAATGGGATTTAATGTATGTGTTCTTTCAAATAATCAGGCTTATAAGGTAAAAAAGATTTCAGACAAACTTCAGGTACCATTTATATATAATGCAATTAAACCACTTACATGGTCCTTTAGAAAGGCAATTAAAATGTTGGGTTTAGATAAAAGAAATGCTGCAATTATTGGGGATCAGATATTTACAGATGTTTTAGGAGGAAAATTATTTGGAATATTCACAATTTTAGTGAAACCAATGAATCCTCATGAGCATTGGTGGACGAGAAAGTTAAGGATAATCGAGAGAAAGTTATTAAGAAAATTCATATCTGAAGGAAATTTATAATATAAAATTTTTTAAACAATATATTGTTAGAATATGGCTGAAAAATATGTACACATAGTAGTAAAGGGATATGTGCAAGGAGTTGGATTTAGATTTTATACAATTAGATATGCTGATAAATTAAATATCAATGGTACTGTTAGAAATAAATATGATGAGAGTGTTGAAATATATGCAGAGGGAAATGAACGAGATATTAATTCATTCATAGAAATTATTAAAAGAGGACCTGGTTCAGCCATAATCAGAGAAGTTAAAATTGAGGAATATAAGAAATCAAAAGGTTTTTATACATTTGATATCACTTTTTAATGATTATCAATATTATAAACGAGTTAGGTTAACACTTTTGGTATTTTATTCTTTGAAAATTTATATTATTTTGTCATCCCTTCGCTCTGCTCAGGACGGCGTCTGAGCACATTCGCGGAGTTTATCCTGAGCGAAGCGA
>JABUBK010000171.1_pt1 | contig 13889 bp, 14 predicted proteins | sample 7332671 | NCBI WGS metagenome assembly JABUBK01 (sample SAMN07256342, study PRJNA390944) | subsurface metagenome | isolation source: Methane hydrate marine sediment | place: Pacific Ocean: Eastern North Pacific, ODP site 1244 | collected 2002
CCAGGGAATGCCAAAGCACATGCGGCCATTCATTCACATTGATGGAAGACCCACCATTGAGCCTGACTTCTCCGCGCTTCACATCCGCATGCTTTATCACAAGGAAGGAATTGATTACCAGCAGGACCCCTATGTTGTTCCGGGAGGCCCCGAGATGCGCAGAGAGTTTAAAGCCGTTGGGCTAATTGCCATAAATGCCATAAATGTCAAGGGAGCCTATGGCGCGATTCGAGATGAGCTTGCAGATAGAAAAATACCTCTACCGGCATTTGATCAGCCCCTCAAAACGATGGTGGAAATGTTCAGGAGTGCTCACAAGCCGATTGAAAAATATCTGTTCTCTGATGCTGGCATCTGGCTACAAAACCTGGACAGTCAGATTATGAACGCAATTTTAATGAGGCTAAAAGACAATGGAATTTTAGGATTGTCGGTGCACGATAGCGTGATAGTCCAAAAAGAGCACGAAAATATACTTCGAGAAATTATGGTTTCTGAGTACGAGGCGGTGATGGGTTTCAAACCAAAATTTTAATCATAGAAAAACGATACTCTTCTATGGGGTTTATTGATACAATAGTATAGTATATATCTTTATATTAGATAGTTATCCAGCTATTTAGCATTGCAGAATTGACATGGCAACTACATACAAAGAAGCAAAATCGGTAGTATTCATTAGCGATATAATCAGATTCGCAGAGAAGCTTCTCGGGATTCGGTTCTGGAAAACCGGAAAATATAGCTACAGCGCTTACTGTCCGTTTCACAATGATCGAAAAGACAGCTTTAGGGTGTATGTGGACAAATATAATGTAGTTCGGTTTCACTGCTACGGTTGCCCATTCGATTGTGATATTTATCAACTGATCCAGCTGAAACGTAAATGTAGCTTCCATCAGGCACAACAAATATTTGCTGACTACCTCGGAATTGAGGATTTTGTATTTTACCGTAAAGGATCATCAGAACTCGATACCGTTAAGGAGGACGTTGAGGAAGAAGATCCAGTCAGTTTCATTGAGCCACCAGAGCCTGATCCCCAGATCATAGCTGCCATGAATGATGCTGTCCGGTTTTACAATGAACTTATCATAAGTCATCCAGATAAGTTTGCTAAGGTTTTTAGGTATCTCACTCGGCGCGGGGTCGATCAACAAAAAATCCGAGATTTTCATATTGGCTATGCCCCACCGTTTAAAGATGAGAATTTTGAAGGCAGGGCTCTGTTATATCATTTTCATGGTCGCTTTAAAGAGGATTGGCGTAATCACTGGCAATTCGTTCAAGCAGGGCTTGCCCGGCTAATAAATGGTGATAGATATTTTCATCGATATGTTGATCCCTCAAAGGACGCATTCATCGCCAATTACGCTGACTTTTTTGCTGGCAGGCTCACTTTTCCAGTGTACAACGTAGACGGCCGTATTCATGGCATAGTGGCCAGGAGGCCAGATAATGCAGGTACTCGGTGGATGAAACAGCAAGGAGCTGTCAATGCTAAAAGCTGGTTGTATGGTATCGATAAGGCCCATCAAGCCATTCTGCACTATAAAACGGTAATCATCGTGGAGGGCATCTTCGATTATTTCGCTGTTTACAATCTGTTGCAGAATACCTCAAAACCAATTGTCATTTCGACATTGGGATCAAACCTTACTGATGAGGCATTATCATTTATTTCTGGGCTCGGTGTCGAAAATTATGTCATCGCTTTTGATTGGGATGCGGCTGGTAAGAAGGCGATCATGAAGGCTCAAAATGCCTTGGGTGTTAAGGTTTATTATCTGGGCGGGATGGAGGAAGACCAAGACCCCGCTGAAAAATTAAAGGATGTTGTGGGTGCTGTTGACGGGTTCTCACTCAAACATTTGATGGCGGCTGCAAAACGTACACAAGATAAATCCAGCAAGCCTATCAATATTTCGTACATCACCTCCGGCCCCGCTGGCAAAAGAAACGTCATGTTAAATCCGGTGTTGGATGAAAATGATTCGCTCCCGGTACCAAAGAATCTAACTGATCAGGTAAAGGATTACTATTACAACGTTGATGATTTTTTACCGTTGCTGTCCTATGACAACGGCAACCAAGCGGCTCTGAAGACTAAGCTATACGAAATTCACAAGCTTCTGGAAACGAAACCAGTAAAGCCGGAATCCGATAACTGTTTCAAAATACCAGCTGACTTTATCAGCACTGAGGCTTATGACGATCTTGGCGCTGCCTTGATACTCTGGTTGTGGGTGGCTATCCACCAGCAGAAAAATAAGCGTAGGGTGGTTGGCATTGATAGTGAGCTTGGTTCTCGTTTGAACACATCCAGAACCACATTCAACAAGTACAAACAACAACTGAAAAAGCTTGGCTATCTCAACATCAAACTTTTGAAGAAGGGTCCAGGGCTCTCTGTTAGGTATTTTCCAAAGGGTTGAGTACAGCACTAACAGACATCACCCAGTACATTCCATTAACACTACTCACACACAACACACGGCTTCTTTAAAGGGTAAATTTAATACTAAATTATAGTATATATACAATATTATTATATAGTTATAGCATATTTCTATGGATTATCGTGTTAACTGCGGAATTGTCCATCTACAATATCCGGGTTTCTGATCGATGATTCTGTTCTTTAATGGTTCTGTTCTTTAGAAGGGAGACAGTTATTAAAAATTCTTCCACAGACCTGTCTAATCGACGCGTGGCCGGTATTTCTGTATCAGGTATACATAACGGCAGGGGAGGATCTTAAACCTTTATCCTTCGCATTTAACGCCACTTAATACATCATCCTATCTCCGTCTACATTTCGGATATTTTATAAATTGTTCTGTACAGATATGGTTCGCGTATCACAAAAAATTGGGAGTTTTGAAACCTGAGATATATAGCAGGTATCTTAAACGCCGCGGATGTGCCGCGCCGTTCTGGCGTCGGACACCATCCCCTTGATATCCTTTCTTGTCTTACGTAAGCCTCAGGAATTATTGAGGTAAGATGCGGTCATGCACAATATCTTCAAATTCCTTCCTTTCGGTGTCACTCATGCCTTCAATCTCCTTCCTCAATTTTCGTGCCACTATATAGGCGGTTAAACCGCCGCCCAGAAACACCACAGGTCCCCACAGTGCACTTACATTTGCTTTCACAAGCAATCTCGCAGCAGTAGCAGTAAAGGCGCGTAAGCGTTCTTGTTTGTAGGGCTTCTCGTTTGGATCACCAGTTCCAGTTCTGACTCGCACATTGGGCCGATAATCACTTGTCACGGAGAGCATTAGGGGCTGAAAATCCAACCATTGATATGCGGCCAGCTCTATATTGAGCGTAGTGTTATCGAGAAGAACCGGGACCACGTCCTTTCTCTGATTGATGGCCAACACTATTTCCTTTTGTACTGCGTTGGACTTCGACGAGTTTTTAGACCAAAAGACCACAAAAGTCTTCGCGTTTCTAATCGAATCAGCTATGAGGAGTTCCCACCGTTGCCCTGGGGCAATCGAGTCATTATCTCGAAACACCTTCCCTCCTCCAAGACCCATCAGCCTTGTGAGAGGACCGATGATGGCGCTGTCTTTTCGACTGTAGGAAATGAAGACAGTATATTGTGACATATTGGTCCTATTCATTTTCCTGGATAACCAGTGATTATATAATCCTGTTTATCATGCAAATTGTAATGATATACAGAAAGGTCGTAAAATGTGATGTCTTCAAATTTCACATTTCTTGCCAATATCAGCAATATACAATAATTTTAGATACTAAAATAATATCACAACCCCAACCACACTAAAATAGCGCATCTCCAAGAGGCTTTCCACCAGCTAAGCAGTTTTAATTTTACTAATTTTTATAAAAGGCAACTCCGGTTGAATATAACCCTGGTACGCTTTACAGCTCTTTACCCACCGACACTTCCGACATACGCTGATATGTTTTTGGGGGTTTCCCTTTCTCTAACAAAAAAGCCAAATCACCTTATTAAAGACAACTCAGCTTTTGATTTAAGACAGTCTGCATTACGCCCACCCTCCCCTCGATAGGTTTTGCGTTGTCTTATATGCTCCGGTTAGTTTCCAACCTGTTTGATTATGTTTATATGAGCTACATAACAAAAGCAATATAAAATACAGATAGGGTATTGCCAGATGTATAATATTATGCTATTTAACAAACATGCTATCAATATAACTATTTATCAAACTATCAAGAAAGGGGGTTTTTATGAAGGCAGTCGGCTATATCCGAGTAAGCACTGAGGACCAGGCCAGGGAAGGGGTCAGCCTTGATAACCAAAGGGCAAAGATACAAGCCTATTGCAATCTAAAGGACCTGGACTTGATAGAGATAATCGAGGATGCCGGCGTAAGTGCTAAAAACTTAAACCGCCTGGGGGTTAAAAAGGCTATTGAGTTAGCCCGTAAAAAGGAAGTGGGCGCAGTTGTGGTTTTTAAGCTGGACCGAATGTTCCGGAGCACCGTTGATGCCCTGGAAACTACCCAAAAGTTTGACAAGTGGGGAGTGTCCTTTCATTCCATCCAGGAGACTCTTGACACCCAATCAGCTATGGGCCGTTTTTTCTTTACCCTCATTGCGGCCCTTGCGGAAATGGAACGGGGTATCATAGCAGAACGAACCCGGACAGCATTACAGCACAAAAAGTCCAACGGGGAGAAAACCGGGGGAGATGTACCCTATGGCTATGATGTAGACGATTTCGGGCGCCTGATGGAAAATGAAGCCGAACAAAAAGCTATCCGTCTTATCCACAGATTGAAGGGGAAGGGATACTCATTACGGGCGATATGCCGAGAGTTAAAAAAAGAGGGATACAAAACCAAAACCGGGAAACCCACCTGGAATCCCAAAACAGTATCAATGATTATCAAAAGGGCCGTTAATGAATAAGCTCAAGGGAAAAGCTGTTACCCTTCGGTCCAAGGGTAACAAAAAAGACATAACCAGAGAACCGGAAATGAAAGAGTTAAAGCGGATGATCCGGGAAGGTGAGCTTGACCAGGAACGGACACTTGAACATTTAAAGCAAGAATTTGAAAATGGTTCGGTGCTCCCGCTAAAAAAGTGAAGACACTAAAATGGGACAAGTGCCTGTTTTTAGGTACGGCCTACACCCTTCACCAACGGGAGATCGTTCAATATACGGCCTCTCAGGAAGGCGTATTATATTACGGAACCCAACCTGTTGGCTTTTTTGGACTCGGGAGAATAGCCAATTTATTAAATCCCAAAGAAAGATTAATTATGCCAGCAAAAAAAGACAAACTGACACCAATACAGGCCAGGATGAAAAAAACCGGGGAACAGCTAAAGATCAAAGGTCTTTTCAGCTCAGAATCCGAGATTGAGGCCTGGGAGAGACAGCAACAGGCAAGACAAATCATCAGCACGGCGGTAAGTGAGGTAAAAGAGCACATCGGCAAACAGCCACAACCCCATGAGCAAATGCTGTTTTCGTTCATGCCTACTCAGATGACCCGGACAACTCCATTTTACCCTATGGGTAAACGGGAAATGAAAGACCGGCCGATCGAAACCCTTGAATGGGAAACGTCCTGGGGACGGATAGCAGTATCCGGCGAGAGGCTTGCTGTTTATGATGAAACTATCCTTTTAAGCCTTCTATTGCTTGTTAAAAAGCATAAAAGCGAAATCTTTGAGACTACTCAATATGAGCTTTGCAAACTCACCAATGTAAAGCCAGCGACTAACACCTATAACGCTATCTGGAAAAGCATTAGACGGCTGACACAAACGCATATAGGCCTTGAAATATGGGAAGGTAAAGGCAAGAAACGTAAGCCGATGACCGAGATGTCCGGCGCTATCATAACCTGGATAAAAAGAAGCCGGAAAACCGGAAAATTGCAGATAACCCTGAATCCCTATTTCATTGAAATGTATGCCGAAAGTTTTGTCACGAATATCGACTTGAGATTCCGCGCCGGTTTGAAAGGGGATATAAGCAAAGCCCTCTATCGGTTCTATGAAGGCCAGAGGAGCAATAAATACTCTATCCATATATTGAAACTGGCAACGGCGATAAACCTAAATTTGAACCTTCCGACAAATGAATTACGAAAGACGATCCGGAAGGGACTCCGGGAGCTGAGGGCAAAAGGTTATCTGGAAAGATGGACGCTACCACTGAAAAGCGACCTGGCAACAGTGTGGAAGGCTAAGAAACTATTAAACAATTAACCCCAAAATAGTAATTTTTTGCAATTATATAAAATGATATAAGAGGGTTATTCAGTAATTTAAACAATTAACCCCAAACTATTAAACAATTAACCCCAAACTATTAAACAATTAACCCCAAACTATTAAACAATTAACCCCAAAAATCACGGCAACCGTAAGGGAGTCAAGGCTTTACAACCACTGAAGGATATTAAGGATGTTAAGGATATTAAGGTAAGGGCTTTTTTATAAAAAAATTGAAAGCAATGAAAAATAGAGGTTATAAACAACCATCTTGATCAGAGATATACTGTCGGTGTCCTCGGTAAATAGTATCCTGGATACTGTATAGAGGATAAACCCGTTTTAAATCTGAAACATGCCAAGAAACAAGTCAGATCAGGGAATGGAGATCGCCATTCTAAAAGATTACCAAAATTATCGGATAAATATGTACCGATGCGATTAAAGGATAGGCCGGCCTGATTTTACCGCATACGATAGCATTCCCTAAGCCGGGAAGTCTTGATATTCGGGCTCTCAGGGAGCCGGTTTTTATGAGTAAGAGCAAAGTTTTCTAAAATAGGGGGTTTTATGGTTATCAGCCTGGTTAACCAAAAAGGGGGCGTGGGGAAAACAACCCTTGCTATCAATCTCTCAGCGTGCTTAGCCGATGCCGACTATAAAGTTTTATTGATAGATGCAGATCCCCAGGGAAGCGTCTTACAGTGGCAGAGTGTCGCTGGCAACAATTCTTTTAATGTGGTTCATCACCCGGAGGCCTCCATCCATGATGAGATTGACAGGCTATCCCAGGGATACCGATACACGGTCATAGATGCCCCACCATTTACGGGAGGTATTACACGATCGGTATTGTTGGCGTCTAAATTAACCATAGTTCCGATAGGGCCAAGTCCTTTGGATATTTGGTCCAGCCGGGAAACCATTGATCTTATAAAGCAAGCAAGAAAATTAAATAGTAAGATAACAAGCAAGATTGTTATCAATAAAAAGATTGTTGGAACCCGCATAGGCAGAGAAGCAAAAGAGGCCGTAAAATCATACAGGTTAAGGATATTTGACACTGAAATATGCCAAAGAGTGGCTTATATAGAGGCTATGATTTCCGGGTTGTCTGTTATTCAATACAGTCCGAAAAGTGAGGCCTCCAATGAAGTCAGAACCTTTTGCCAGGAAATTCTAAAATAACGGGAGGGTGAAATTATGGCAAGAAAAAGTTTGGTCGGCGCAGCTAAAATTCCAAACGCAAAGGATGCTTTCATTAAAGAAGTACCCAAGAAAAAAAAGCCGGAGGTGGAAACAAAGATGTTGAACACCAGGGTCCCGAAAGACCTTATCAAAAAGTTAAAGGTTTATTGTGCAGAGCATGAAACCACGGTCCAGGAGTTTATAACACAAACTCTTGAGGAAAAACTCAATGGTTAACTGTGCATCAAAATATTATGTCCCGGCCAGCCACAGCAGGACGGTTTAATGAGTGTGTGTATCTGGGTCCCTCAGAATGTTATGGCATTACAATCTGACAATTATGGCAGATTGTAAATATCAATAAAAACAGCATGTAATGGTTTATTCGCATTATCCAGCCCAATATCCCCATTGTCTTTTTCTATCATTTTAAAAAGCTATAAAAAGCTTTTAAAAGCCATTAAAAACGATTAAAAACGATTAAAAAAAACCTCATCCCTGGATCGGAGTATCCCCCGCTGTATGGATCTCATTTGTTCCATTAATTCTTGACTGTGTATTATGGTTTTACAGAATAAAAACCGAATCTTAAGCCATTACATTCAAATAGCCTTTCTGTTTCCATCCTATTACCGGTTTCAAATCTATAAATTCAGATAAGAGGGGAATAGGCATGATTACAGATGGATACAGCAGTTTGACAACCTTAGATTCTTGGCGCGACATTTTCAAGTTTGGCCGCCAATTTCTGATTCAGTACACAACCCTCTATTCCATTGTGAACCTCATTTTGGCAGTTTGGACATATCGCAGCAACCCACCGGGTGAGCCAGACCCGCTTACTTAAAGGATAAATTCCTTGATAGTATAGTATAATATATCTTGTCTATCTGTATGGTTATCCAACATTTCCCCTTTTATTGGTGTCAACTGTGGACAGGCTTATCGCGTTGAAATGGGAACCGGATGAAGGAAATAGATCACTAAGGATAATGCTATCGTAAACAATGAATTCAAATAGGACTGGATGCTGAAATAACTACTATAGATGATATATATTTTTACTACTGTAATTACTTCCCAATCATCTTCCATAAATGCTCTCCAGAAGCTACCAAATGCTCATATTCAGGCTTTCTTACCTATAGCCATGCCGAAGTATTCAGAACGGAAATGTCTCTACAAAAAGCCTTTAAAGTGGCAATCTATCGTGGTCGTCTTGTGTTGGAACAATCACCGATATATGTCAGGCCGTTTTTAATTTCAGCATTTCATATTCCAATTATTGAAATCGGGTTAGATTCAGCAGCAGGACTATCTCCGGCAATTTCCATCCGTCTGTCAGTGGTCTCCAGAAATAGCCTATATTCATTTCACAACTTCCCCATATCCGTTCTAATTCAATAAGTTGCGTATCATCGTGGTCAAAAATTATTGTCGGCCAGATTAGTAGTGACGACCACCCTGCATGTGATCGGCAGGATGATTTGTTTTTTTTTATTTATTATAGCCCCTCTTTGGCTTTCGGTGGGTGCCAGTTGCCTTTCGAGTGGGTTGAAATCAATGAAAGGAGGTTGATGAATAGGTATCTTTTATTCAGTTAACTCTGGAGTTTAAACAAGGGCATCCCCTATCCCTACCCCGTTCAGTCCTATTTGACTGATAGGGGGGTGTATACCCTGGGGCGATGCTCGCTAATATCAGTTAAAGTCTGTCTCAGATTAAAAAAGGAGGTGATCTCATAGCAGTTAATTTTCGATAGCATCTACACAAACTATTAAATTCAAAGCATAAGGGCGGCCTGTCTCCATGAGGGGCCGCCCTTTTTGCGTTTTAGAGAAAGGAGACACAAACAATGACTGAAATCCAACGATTACAAAGGACATTCCAAGACAAACATAACACCATTAAACGATTTATCTTTTTCAAGACCGGAACAAACGAAGATTTGCGACAGGAGTCGTTCCTGGCCACATGGACAGGGTTATTGAAAGATCCTAATGCCACGGACGGATTCTTGAGAACCCGTATCAGATGGCGCGTGCATGAGGTCTATAAAAACAGCGCCTCAATTAATACGCTCTACCGAGAGCGAGAGGATATAACGTTAATCCCGGTTGACTCCCCCGACATCGAGGATGAAATCTGTTTTGAATATCTCATCAACAATCACCAACCGCTCGACGATCAGGTCATCGCCAAAGTGGATACCGAGAAGTTCTTAAAATCGCTGGATTCCAACGAGCGGAAGATAGTCCGGTATCGCTTGGAAGGTATGACCCGCCGTGAGGTTATTCGGAAACTGCGGATGTCGAGTGAACGGTACAATGAAATCAAACTTGGATTAAGACCAAAGATCCTTGCGCACTTTTCGGCATAACAAATACATGTCCAGTGAAACATCCGCCTGCCCGGGCACGGATGCCTCTATATTTCCATTCACATAACACACCTAAGCCGGCCGGCACCCACCTTCACCGTTTCAAATGTATTTTATGATTTATCGCAAGCGATAATTTATGATTGACCAGGTCATCTAAAAGCATTTCGGCTCAACACCCATACCAGATTATACCCTAAATGGATATCGTTGCATATGGAGCCTCTCAGGCGGTCTGGGCGATAAATTATTTTGTAATTTGAATAACGGTATGATATCCAAAAGCCATGATGGTTTGAAATTTGAATATATCACAACATTTTGATGTTGTTGAATTATTCCTGCGGGTTTGGGCAGAAATACCCAGAATCTTAAAACCGACTTTCCGTTCATGAAGGTCGTTGATCACCTCAATGAGATGCTTAAGCGAGCGGCCAAGCCGATCAAGACCCCATACCACGAGTGTATCGCCCTGACGCACATACCCCAGTGCATCATATAGGAGACCAGAAAGCTTCTTTCCAATTGTGTCTGGAGTAGAAATTACCCTTACATTATCTCCAAACGAGATTGTCATTATCAATCCAGCATAACAGTGTTGTTAGCTGGAATTTGGAGTGGCACCGGGAAGCATAATTAACATGTTTCCCGATGCTTTCTTGAGTCACTCTAGCTCATGCGATAAAACCTCACGGAACTGATTTTGTCATTAAAGGAGTGGGGAGGTGCGGCGATGTTCGGGAGGTTCGTCCCATGCCCAAATCGCCCCGGGGACAGTTGGCCACCTGAATAGTTGGCGTGCTCGAAAAAATCACAGACCCAACTAGGATCCCAGTCCTCACCAGCGGTAATCCTTATGGAAGAGACCGTATCATTAAAGCCGACGTTAACTAGGTTGTTCTCACTAAAGAGTAAGTCGCGATACTGGCCTCCATAATTGATATGCTGATAAATTTGAACCACCAACTTTACATTCAGTGGATGCGAGTGCGGGGCTCTCGGTAGAACATCAACGGAAGAGATTGTGTCGCCGAAAGAATAGGGCTGTACGTGGATGTTTGGGTAGTGTCCAAGACCAAGCTCGAGGTAGCCCCCACCAAAGTTGACATCCTGGTAAAAGCGCATCGTGTCCCCAACCTGGTAATCGTTTCCTCGGTAAATATTGATCGAGGAGACCTGGTCGTTGAACCCGAGTTCATTAACGAAGTGTCGAACGTCACTGCGAATCCAGCGGTACTGACCGCCGAAGTTGGCATGCTGATATACTTTTGCAAATAGTCGTGCCATTTTATTACCCTCCAATACTTTGAGTTAAGGAATAGGACTAATCTCCATATTCCAATTTGATGCCAGCGTTTCGCCGGTTTTCTTAATCCAATGATTTAACAGGTTATATTCATGCCACATCGTAGTAGAGTACTTTAACATATCATATGGCCGAATAAAAGCGTGTCAAGAAGTGTTTTGAATAAAATTCATTTTTGGCGGTTGTCAGGGAAGAACTGGTTAGAAAGAGAGTGGAAAAAACCGGGGGAGCTATGCAGCAAATTCCTGCTCTTCCTCTCCCAGAGCAAATGCTGGATACCTGCGATGGAAGGTGTCTCGAGGTTCATCGTCGGAAAGTTGGTGTCTGTGGGCGGCGGTGTCATTGAATTCAATTCGCCATAGGCAAAGGTGCTCTTCAAGGGAAAATGGATCTGTCAAAGAGATAGCTTTCTTGCCCGATCTGATTCAATCGTAAAATATCTTCCAGCAAAAAGCCGATGTGTTCTTTTATTAAACCTTCATAAAAATAGAGGGCCGTTTTGTTCGCGCCCGGAAAATAAAACTTTGTGGAGGTCAATAATGTTAGATCAGCGTGAAATCACATACAGCACCGGTGAAACTGAAAACCTAACTGGAGCGAGCCAGAAACAAATTCGTTATTGGGAGACTCAGGGCTACATTTCCGAACCAATCGAGAGGAATATCTGCGGTGATATTGCCTACCGCCGGTTCACACGTAGCCAGGTTGAGATTATCCGTGCTATCAAAGGATACCTGGATCAAGGTTATACTTTGGCGCACGCTTCAAAATTGGCTTTGAACGGAAACGGCTGGATCAATAATCAGCAAAGAAATTGAATTTGGCAACCAAACAAAGCCACTGAATGGCCAACGGGCTGATATTGTCCATGGTCAAAATAATCGAAACGGAGCTGGACCACACTGATGAAACTGGAAAAATAGCCGATATAAAATAGTATAAACAGTATCACATAGGTATTCCAGCATGCTTTACGTTTCCCTGGATGATTGGGCAGAAGAAATCCCATTCGATGAATACGAGGACACATCCGATTGGCTTATCGAGGTTGAGAAGCTCCCTGAGGCAGATTGGCTCAAAGAGGCTCTATTCCTGAATGTCTATTGGTCTGATTCACCAGAATTCCGTGATATCGTCGATAGGGTCTTTGATGAAGTTTCAGGACTGACAAAGATTACCAGCCAAAAAAGGTCAAGAGACGCGCTTAAAACGGTGCTGCTGAACCTATGGGTGTCAGATCTTATGGGAGCGCCTGTCAGGTATTCAAGGAGAAAAAACAATTATGTCCGTGATTCCAGATACGGGCAGCTGTTTATGAAACGTGACCGTTTGATTCCTGTAATCGATACCTTGGAGCGGCTTGGCTATATCAGTCAAAAGGGAGGCTGGCAAGACCGCGACACAGGTGTTCGACGGCAAACAAGGATGTGGGGTACGAGGAAGCTATGGCATTTATTCAAACGTTCTGGTTTAGTGGACGAACACATTGTTTTGCCACCTGAACCGGAAGAGCTAATTATTCTGCGAGATACCGATAAAGAGGAAATCGGCTACCGAGAAACAATACAAACTCGTAAACAACGAGAACAGCTTGAACACTACAACCAGTTTCTAAAGGAACATGAGATCACAGTTGACCTACTGTCTGACTGTGAAGTGGACAATCGGTTTCTGGTGGTATGGCTTCTGAATAACATACTGACTGGACGAGCCGGCCTGCTCCACGTAGACCTGGTATTAACTCTACCAACAGTGAACCCTTACATCCAACCTGTACTAATTCCAAGGTCCCCATACCAAATACCTCCTGTACACATTCCTAAGGACATTACTAAACTACAATACTATTACTATCTACATCCATCCATTACTGATACTGATTACGGTAAACCTATAACCTTATTGGGTTCACAAGAATCCAGGTTGGCTAACTTTGCATTCCTGGAATACCTGCAAAACAAAAGTGTATCGACTGCCTGCTGCGACAATGGTTCGTTGACAAAACAGATGCTGGAACAAACTTTCCAGCTAAAAGAAATTGGGGTGGAACGGTTGTTGTTCCGGTTAAATGCCGAATCCCTTCATCGAGTTTATAACCGAGGTTCGTTTAAATATAACGGCCGAGCTTACGGAGCGCTTCATCAGATGATGCCAAAGCAAATGCGGCCATATATTCACATTGATGGAAGGCCAACTATTGAGCTTGACTATGCTGCGCTCCACATTCGTATGCTTTATCACAAGGAAAGAATTGATTACCAGCAGGATCCCTATGTCGTCCCAGGTGGCCCAGAGCTGCGAAAAGTATTTAAGGCTGTTGGGCTAATTGCAATAAATGTAAAGACCGAAAAAACGGCATATGGGCCAATTAGACAGGAGCTAAAAGATAGAAATATACCCCTTCCCAATTTTGAGCGACCATTGATAACTTCGGTCGAAATGTTCAAAAAGGCTCACAAGCCGATCGAAAAATACCTGTTCTCCAATGCTGGCATCTGGCTTCAAAACCTGGACAGTCGTATTATGAATTCCATCTTGATGAGGCTAAAAGATAGCGGAATTTTAGGATTGTCGGTGCATGACAGCGTCATCGTTCAGAAAGAGCACGAAGGTATCCTTCGAGAAATTATGATTCAGGAGTATGAAACTGTGATGGGTTTTAAACCTAAATTTTAATCCAATCACCACCTCGACATGGAGGGAGACAGTTATTAAAAATTCTTCCACAGACCTGTCTAATCGACGCGTGGCCGGTATTTCTGTATCAGGTATACATAACGG